>Ga0131853_10010750_pt1 | contig 16733 bp, 13 predicted proteins | sample TergutLab28metaG_FD_92764 | JGI IMG/M metagenome (GOLD analysis project Ga0131853, IMG submission 92764) | Labiotermes labralis P1 segment gut microbial communities from Petit-Saut dam, French Guiana - Lab288 P1 (version 2) (version 2) | ecosystem: Host-associated > Arthropoda: Insects >...
ATACTGAAAGTTCTAAATTCGTTAAAATGAAATGTTTTAACACACATTAAATAGGGAAAAGGGAAGGGGCCTAAAAATAATTTCGCAATTCTGAACATTTCATTATACTGGCGTTCGTTACAGTGACATTTTACTGTATTTGGACTTGGTAGTAATCAGGCAAACAGAATTTGCTACACTCCGGTTTAAGGTACTGTAACAGTAAACCTTCAGCAGATCACACGCCAACTTTTAAATAAATAAATAAATATATATATATATATATATTTATTTATTTATTTATATATTTGAAAAAACTGGCAAAAATGTTTTGCATATCACATATGCAAGGTAACCTCCCTCCCAACAGTTTTGTCTGGTGCTGGTTTGACTACATGTTGCCAAAAATAAATACACTGGGGGAAAAATTGAAATACATGCAAATAAACACAGGTGGTTCTCACACAACTGCTGCACAAGCTGGCAGCATCAGCTATCCAAGCACTGTGTAAATGTTTAATGTCCACAAATGTACGTATTTTAAGTGGTGAGGAATCTGCAGGTGTCTCTACTCCCATAAGAAGTTCACTCAACAAAGTTTTGCCCAAAATGTCATGATTATTCCCATCAAGCCTTGTGATAGACAAAAGATCACTGTATACCTGTTAATTTAACATATGCCAGAACTGAATAAATAATAATTTCTAGTACTGTACAGTAATGCTGCCATGCCATTAAAATAGTGCGAAAACAGAATATGACCGTCGTGGAATGAGGTATCTGCCAAAATAACTTGCCACTGCTGTGCTAGTGCACGCGCGCGCACCCCCTCACACACAAAACACATACACAAAACACAACACACGACACACACGCACGCATGTGTGCATGCACACACACACACTGTATGACTACATCAATGAAGAAACTAAGTTAAATATCTGTACTTACAAGCATGAGTGACCTGTCCCTCTTCTAGCCTAAGGCGAGCCTCAGCTCCAGGACCATATGATAATGAGCTGTCAATTGTGGGTTTAAGTGATTCTGAAAAAAAGAAAGCAAACAAGCAGCTCATGACTCAGTCATGCAGATCATCTGTCTCATTTCATGTATCAGAGTGGGATAAAATACTGTTAATCGACTATTTCACCAAGTGTTTTATTAATCTACAGATAAGGTAATCAGATAAAGGAGAAAAACTTGTTAGGATTTAATTTACTTACATTATCAAGAAATCAACACACTGAGCAAGCCTAGTGTGAAGTTGTGAAAGCAGCATTTATCTTATCTTGAACAACCATAAATTCTCAGTTGGAGAAGCATAACAATAAGAATGACTGGACAGCCATGAGGTAATCAGGAATGACGCAAAACAGGTACAGAACTGAAGTAAGGTCTTTATGAATATTACGTAAACTGATATTAAAACGTAATATCATACTAAGAAAAGAAAGAATTGCACTTCTGCCACTGCCACTGCCACCCCCCCTCAAACCCAACCACCACTGTTTGTGCACTTCATTCCCTATTGGAAGGCTAAATTCTGTACTTGCTGAGTATATGATCTGGTCGCATTTGCTGCAGGTTTTCTTTACTGGGCAGTACGTCTGAATTTCATGAATTATATTACCCACTGAACCTGTTGATAATTTTCCTAATTTTGAATACACTGAAACCTCTATCCATTATTGACATATGTGTTGTGTTCCTACAGGTATCACTCAAACTGCCCACATGAAAAATGTACTTATATCTGCCATATGGCTCCACAAAAAGTCACTCCCCATGTCAGTAATTCAGAATTCTTGGCCATGACCCACAATACTCCCAGAATAATTGTTTCTGAAAAGTAAAAACAGCAAAAGGAACTTGATGGCTTTGAAAAGGAGAAAGCAGTAACTTCCCTACACTGGCAATTGCCCTTTATGTAGCAAATGTCAACACATGTGAGCCAAGTGTAAATCACGGATGAATGCCAGGGAAGATGGTGAAGCTTAGATGTAAGGTGGTAGACCTGTGAACTGCTTTCTAGATTTGTTAGAAGAGTAATCTTGCACCGTCCTGTTTACTTCTCCTTTGAGTCTCGCAAGTTTCTTTATTTAACATTATGATTCCTATTATTTGTTATTCATGTTGATCATGGTTGGAAAATCACTGAAATCATATCGTTTTAAAAACGTGAAAATCTACACAAACATGAGAGCATGGACGACCATAACAATTTTCATTAGTTTGTAAGGGTACTGTATGCCTCCACTGGTACACAAAGTGAAAACATTTGGTTGTCTGCAGACAAATGTGCAACCCTTCTCTCAGATATATCATGTCTACAGATCATAAAGTTTCTGTATTATCCACCAAACTGCACAAACATGATGCCTTCCACCAGGACTGGGCATGACCAGATGCTGAGAAGAATGTCAACTTCAGTTTTTACACATCTGTAGAAAATGAGCTTGCCATGCATGGCATTTCCAGCACAGATGTGTTACGTGATGATTGTGTGGCTGGCACCAGCAGTGCCAAGAAGGAAGAGGGAGATGAATGTAACCTTGAGTCGGTGATGAGTATTGTCAAATCTGCTTACAAAACTCTTAAATCATTCTTTCACACACACGCAGCACTGGTAAACATTTCAAACAGAACATTTTGAATTTGGAGTTCATGCTGTTTCATCTGAAATGTAACATTTCAGACTAAACAGCTACTTGCATGCAGGTATTAATGCAATTTTTTATCATTTTTGTAGACCCAAGTTCTTGTTTTTTGTGTTTCTGTCTTTTGTGTCAACGCTTTCCAGCACTTGTATATTCCAATATTTATCATGTTCTCCCTATAGTCACTGCTGAAATGATCACGGTTTCACTGTATGGCCTTCTTTTATTATGCCTACTAATGAATGTAAAAAGCAATAAAAGAAGAGAGAAGAAGACTAAGGGATTGAGAACCAGTTAAGTGGGAACATCATGTACCAATAAACGGATTTGTATAAAACTAAGCAAAGGAGGAAAAAAGTCTGACAAACACATATTAAAAGTTAACATTTCATTTTTCAACAAACAAATGCACTAGAAAGTCTTGGAGTACAATCTGGGAAGGCAGAGCAATTGATCAAATCCTTAAGAAAACACACTCTAGAAATTCAGCAGTACAGTTTAGTGTTAAGTATTCCAAACTACAAGTTGGCAAACATTTAATTTCAGTAGACACAATTTTAGGAAATTCTGTAGGTTTTCTCAACAAAATCCATGGCCAAACTAACAGCATTTTATCATACTGGCAAATCACAAGCGTTAATTTACTTGATACATAGCAACAATAAATATACATGAAGATATCTATAAACGAACCCACATGAATAAAATGCCTCCTGGAAGACTAATCAAGGCAAAGGAAGGAGAATCAGCATTATGATTTATATTACAGACAAAGGCAATAAAGACAGAGTTCTGAGATGAAAAGTACCACCCCATTTATACTTACTGTTACTTGTTGTGTCTGGGGAGTCAGTAATGACAGTCAGCTTGTTGAACACTCCTCGTCCAAAGTAATCTGCCACCAACGAGAATCCATCCTCAGCTCGTTCCAGCTGGCTGTGGAAGGTTTCATTCAAGTCTCGAATTTGTTCCTGCAAATCATGTTTCAACAGAGATATCAATTTTATATAACTATTTTAATGATACCAGTGTTCTCTGATGATGGGATATACATACATTCACACACATGTACTTTGGTATGTATCATGGAAAACCTCTTCAGTCACATTTCCCCACTTTTATATACTAAACTCTATTAACCATAAAGCCTTGTTTAAAAGTTTTATTGAATTTTTTTTTAATATTGTCATTGCAGTGCTTCCAGATATTAACAACATTTACTCTTTTGTGTAGGTCTGTCTAAAGCCCAAGTTTTTAAAGTATTCAGAAAGGTATTAACATATACAGAAAAAAATTGTAATAATTTTATATTATTCACTCTGTGCCCTATGCTTGTAAACATTTATACATATAAGCTTGTATCTTCCAAAGTACAAGCTTATTTATGATTTTAATTCTATTATGCGCATATGTTGGTACACATAAATGTTTACAATCTGCAATAATATTCGTGTATTAAAATACTGTACAAAAACTACAACTGGATTGTTAACTCAAAATTCTTTATTCTTATTAAGTTTGGTCACAATTTAATAACTAGTACAAGTATGGTCCAAATGGAATTAGTCATCCTGAAATAGCATATGAAGACAGCACAGACTATTTTTTTACATGCTAGACACATTATAGTTCATCATATTAATTTACACATTAATTAATTCATAACTGCTCAGTATTTTAAGATTGAAAACAACACTTGACTATGCAATGGCAGAACATAGTTATATTCATTTCAGAGAAAAATTAATTTAGCATATGTAAGAAAGTAGGTCAAATAAAATGGGTGACAAAATAGTGTTAAAAACAGTTGTAAAGTGATAATACCTGCATCCAGCCATGTGACATTGTAAGAATTAGAATGTCTGTAAGATATTTTCTCTTACAGACTTAAGGTTAGAACTGGTCTCTGCTGATGGATGTACAATAAACTGATAAGAATATGAAAAGCACTGCTCACATTCACCAAATGCCAAGGTTAAAAATCTGTGGAGCTTCATTTCCATTCCTTGTACCTTACTGGCATGGTGCTTAGGCACATTTGTAACTTTAAATTTACCTTGTTTTCAAATAAGAATGTAAAATATATCAGCTTTATATAACATACATGTTTAAATTCATCCAGAACATGATATTGTAGGTTTAGTCCTTGATCTGTGTCATATGCAGATCAATTCTGAACACAACAACCACACATCTGCCAAGTTTTGTATGTATGCAACACATACCTGGGACTTAATGATGTCTAGAATCTTTTTGTTGTTCGGAAGACATGCGGGACATTCATTTTCATTCTCAGCATAGCTCTGGAAGCAACTATAACAAGCATCACAAACCAGTAAAGTAAAAATCTTAATCTGAGAATAATGTCTTGTGTTCAGCTGTTAACAATCTGTGCTCAATAATATTCTTGGGTACAAAATTTTCTACTCGAAATATCCTCCAAAGCAGCCTTCCTGACAATGATATAACACTTTCCAACTGTCCTGATACTTCAAGATTTGTATAACAAAACTATGTAATTCAAAGCAGTGGACCAGAACATTACTCACTGCTGATGGAAGGAATGCTGGCATAAAAAGTGGATGGACGGCAATTCCAGCTGATGGTTGCAAGCATTACACCTGGATCCCTGGAATATCACTGCACTGAAAAGATTATTAACACATAAAAAAATTTAGCCTTAAAATTTGAAAACCTATTTATAAAAGTCATGCATAACACTGATCATATAATTCATTATTATACACTGAACAACATGCAAAATTGTAAGTAAGGGAAAATACCAGTCTCATAGTGTTACACATTTAAGTTCTCATATTTTCACATTGGGAGGGTTTTTCAAATGGCGATCTTTTGTGTTCTTACACCATGCAGAATAGATAGGTCTGTTCTTGCATTTCAGAATAACCTGACGTCTGCAACTGAAGGGTGACAGAATTTGGTTCAGGAGGCAGCAAGTTCCTCCAAAACATCACAACAAACACATCCTACAAAATGTAAGAACCAAAAAGATCACCACTGGTGTTGTTTATTTCATTCATGGAAATTAATAACAATTTTCAAATTTATTAAATACAGACACCCTGAAATTAAATGCCTCAATATCAACCACATGCAATAAAAGCCTACTTTAGGTTCTAACCTCTACTGCGACAATGCTGTCAAATTACATGTACATCCTTTTCATCCAAAAAGGAAATCATTGCTCTGCAGTGGGCATTTAAACTGAACAAGGCTCCAGCTATGGCATGAACTTATCATTTAAATGGCCATACAGTAAAGGTTACATTTAATGTTATGTTTCAATGACATGAAGTCAGAAAGGGACCTAATACTAATTCTGACAAGCTTCTCTTGTACATCATTATCTGTGCATGGAATAAATAAAGTTTGTTTAAAATGAAAATGTCTCAGTAACGTGTGGTGTGAGTGAGTCTTCATGCTCAGCCAGTGCAAGTTGAGTCCAATCCACTGTACATGAGATTTTTTAAAATTTTTGTTACCTTAATTTGGCTTTAAATTATCTCATATGTCAACACTTGTGAACAACCACTGCAGTTCATTCAGATCTAAATAATTTTATTCATAAATCAATTAAACCTCTGAGGTCCACTTATCATAAGAGTCTGAGGAATAGCTAGATGGTTGCTCATCTCATGTTTTGCTCCTGATTATTTCTGAATGGAGACAGTTTGTTATTACAAACAGTCATGATGTCTAATCAAACTTAATTACCTATATGGCTTAATGACTGAAGTACAGAATTATTATTATTATTATTATTATTATTTGTCATCACCTGCATGCAGGGAATTTACAATTATATAAATGAAACAAACCATGTGTCTAGACCATATAGTGTTGCAGCTGTTCTGTATATTTACATAAGTACTTTCCGAAGTATACATTCAGTGCCCCATATGGCTATTTTTTGTAGTTCCTTGATTTTGTGCTTTCCCAGTATATAGCAAAAGGTACTGTCTGAATGATTGTGAGATAGTTCCAGTTGCCCCTTTTTATTACACGTATCACGTGTGCTTTCACATTCCACATGCACTGAATTTCTGTTTTCAGATCTTTATATTTTAGAATCTTCACAGTGTCTTATTATTATTATTATTATTATTATATTTTCTTATTCAGAACATATGACTCTTAAACAGGGTTTGTACATAACTAAACACTTCTGATAACAGAACTATCCTGCTAAAACAAGTATGGTGAAGTGAGAATAATGTTAAATATACCAAAACACACCAGTATATCACATGGTATTGTAAAGCTGACATATGAATGAAAAACACATGGTAACAAATGTGCAATGAAAACAACATGCATGGAAGGAAAATTTATTTATTTGAATTTTAAAAGTGTCCAGCTTAGGCTGATGAGACTGGAAGAGAACTTCCCACATTCATTCTGAGTCCAACAAAGCACCTGAAAAGGTCAATCACATAACTGCAAATATGACTGTGACCTTACATTATGTCATAATATGACATGTAATAGGTCCCACAAACCTGGTCTGAATGGCACTGATCTGAGAACGAATCCGTTCAGTTTCTTGTCGATATTTATCAATCAACTTCTGTTCTTGCTCTGTTAACTCACTCTCTGCCTGCAGAACACTCAGCAGATAACCACGCACTTCTCCCAGTGTTGCTGTTGATGAATTAGCCAGGGCATCCACCACTAGCAATGGAGACAGCAAACGTTCTTTCTCTGCAACATAATGCATAAGCCATAGTACAGAAACACCAGTTTGTTAAATATCACTACTATTAAGCAACATACTTCAGCTGTGACACTTGTCTAGCAACCTTAATTTACCTGACAAATAGCATCTGTCACTTTATGTTGGAACGCTCTTCCTATGAACATAGTCATCTCAACTAACTGCCTACATGTGCAGCAGAATAGTGGTGGGGGTGACACATGACACTTGTCAAGACAAAATAAGAACCCTGCATTTTTAGGGAACTGTGCTTAAACTTCAGCCAGCTTAGTGGCAACCCTGACAGGATTGTAATGGATTCCCTCATTCTTCTGAACCGAATACTGGGATAATACCTTCAAATGTGCCATGCCTGCTTACTTTCATATTCTTCCTACTCAATGTTCATTATCATCTTCCTGATCTCATTTGATGAACTTAATATCTTCAGCAGCACTGTTAAACAATACTATGAATCAAATAATTGACACACACACACACACATCCATACCACCCAATGTTAGGTCATGTGCATTACCAACTACAACTGCAAAGCAGCCATAGCAAGTAAGACAACAAGGCTGGAACTGTGCCAGAATCAGAAGTATTTTTTGTCCATTACTTGTCAGGTATTCTTACCAATTCCTGTGTTCCAAACATCACACTGTACTGAAAGTCAGTGTTTTGAATCTCATCAACAAGGTGGCTAAGAATGACAGCCTTGATTGTTCTTCCCAGTCCCACTGCACCCCTCAGTCTTCCTAAGAAAGACTAACAGTAATCTGGACATTTCTTATATGACACTACACCATGTACATCCTTAGCAGAAGACACGGCATTATCAAATAAATGAAGAAACAAGCCTTCCAAGATATCAAAGAAAATGTAAATCCCCATACTTACATTAAGATTTTGTGTTCTCGTCTATCAACAGCACTTATTAATTCACAGTACTTTGCGAACTATATGTTTCAAAGTAATAGGTGCATCTTGATGTTTAACAATAAACAGTTAAAAATACCTTCAAACTTGCTTAGTAACATGTAAAGTAGTTAAAATTATATAATATGTTAAATTACAAAATGCTAAAACCATATTCGCATCCAGTGAAATTTTAAAAACACAATCCCTTCTAAACATGTCAAATAAATTAACTGTGCAAACAAACACAGGCATAACCACAGGATCGGGGGCCAAAAATGTAGCAGGCTGACACAAGTGTCACTGTGGTCACTGCGATGTACCTTACGACACGGTTCCCACATAATTCCACGGATACAACACGCTACCCCAAACCTCTTACAACTTCTGAGACAGAGGTTAGACATGGTTTTTGGCTTCTTTTCTTCTCTATTATTTGCTATAGAGGGGCCGAGGTTTTACCGCCGCTTTCCCACTACGTAACAAGCCTACCCCAAAACTTTCACTACTCCTCGGACAGAGGTTAGTTTTGGTTTCAGGTCATTTGTAGCAATAAATTTATTACTAATATTTCCACAATGATGACAGGGTCTATCTACTTCATTTTTTTTTTTTTTTTTGCCTAGCTCTTGATATAGTGGGGTTGCGGTTTTCCCGCCTCTTTCCCACTAGGCTACACTAACAAGCGCCTTTCATACAGTAGACCACCATTGTAGTTTCACGCTGTTGGTTGTGTGTTTTACTGTGAGGCATTACTTGTTTTCAATATGCTGCTACGAATCACAAATATAAAAGATTATCAGGATAGAGTACGCGAGTTGCCTTACGTCCCTACAACATCTTTTAGACGAGATTCGCTTGGATATCCTGGTGATATAAATAAACTTTTCCTGATGTTCTTATTCAGTGACCGCAATACTGGTATACAATTCCTTAATGACGGCAGATTAATTCGCAGTAAGGTGCAGTGCAACTTATGCAGTTGTGATATGACCTGGTACGCTGATCCTTCTAATCTAGATGGCTTCAGGTGGCGATGTCGTAGGATGGTAGCTGGAACCAGGTGTTCTGGATCTAGGTCCATAAGGCACGGGTCTTGGTTCCATGGGAGTAATCTCACCCTCCATGAGGTCTTGTACCTCACGTACAACATCCTGCGCCGCGAACCTGCCAGCCTAATCCAACACGAACATCACTTCAGTGATCACACAATTACAGACTGGGAAATGTTTGCGGCGAGGTCCACGGCACAGGGGGTGTCTCAGTTCACTCAGTTTCTTGCCATCGCCGCATCCACCGACTGGTCCTCCTGCACACCACCTGTCACCTCTCGGTCTGATGCCACGTGACTTACAGCTGTTCATCCCTGGGAGGCGGTGGCATCTCACTACTCAGGTATGTGCGCGCAGTCATCTGTTGCTTCGCTACCGACGCCATGCTCACCTCTTCGCCTCAGAACACCCATATAGCCTTAGCACGGATGTCTGCGCCTCTCACAACCATATTTGGCCCCCGATTCAGCAGTCGTTTCCAAACACATATTAAGAAGACTCTTTTACCTGTAGCAGTTTGGTTCATAATATATGCATCACCTACACAAAGACATAACCTTAAATCTGTCCTCTTCCTTACTGACTGCAAAAACCTATCTACAAATTGTATTTAACAAATGTGGTAATTAAACAAGAAATTAGTGTCCAGTATTCTGTGAGCAGCACGGTTTTTTTTTCAGTTGTCTAAGAAACTATCTGCTTTTGTGAAACTAAAGTTTTCATCATGTTAGCAAAACTCACCACTATACTCTAACCTTAGAACTCCTTTTCAGTCCACACTTTCACACTGTATGCACATACTTTGAATATCATCCTTTATCATTCCATCTATACTCACATCTCTCTTGCTCTCTACTCTGGAGAATTTCCCATCACAATATTATATACATTTCCCTCTTCATGATATGTAACATACCTTCTGTACATTCCCTTTTTCTTGAGTTAATAATCATAACATTATGCAAAGAACATAAATTGCAAAGTTCCTCACTCTGTAATTTCATCCATACCCATTGTACAATGTAGATTTTACATATATAATATTTAATACCAACATGTTGCACAATGTTCTTATCATGTATTGCTCCGACATGTTTTGGACTCATTTCTTGGCCATCTTCTGGGAGTTCGGAAGTTTTTTGGTGTGTGCAGCTTATATGCCAACTTATTCAGCAGAAGTTTTACACACATGATTACATTCTAATTAATCATATATGTAAAAAACAAGTTGACATACAAGCTCCACACAACTAAAAATGTATGAGCTCCCTGAAGATGGCCAAGACCTGAGGCCAAATCATGTTGGGGCAATAGTTAATAAGGACATTGCACAACAAGTTGGTATTAAATATTATATATGTAATACAGCTGCACAGAAAATGTACAATATTGAAGTAGATCTTATTCACACATACTTTCCTTAGTACATCAATCTATATTCTTCCCTCAGAGTTAAAAAATGAGTTTCACAGCCATATAAAATACGTGAAATTATGCCGTACAGAACTGAACTTATCTTACCTATCACACTGAGGATCTCAGATAAGAGTGAGCTAGGCATGTTTGGGTCCTTAGCACAGGACCAAAGTGCCTGCACCCAGAGGCTGGGGTCCTGGTGGCCAAATCGACGACAACTTGCCAACACTGCCTTATAGTCCTGCTGCCTGATGTGGTACTGCACTATTTGCTGGTACCTGACAAACAAAATACAAATCTTGGCCTCTCAAAGAAATGAAACACATATAAACCAAAAACCAAACATTTTACATTATTGCAATATTTTCAACTTTCTTTTGAGTTAAAGGGTTGTAAAAGAGAAAAGGCACAATATAGTGAAGTCCCTCCATGTCTATGCCATCATCATCTTCATGTGGGACATGCTTTTGTCACAAATGAGGCTCAGGAAAACAAGTCATGGCACTATAGCCACCACATAAGGCATGGAGAAAATGCTTCTACATAATTAAAATGACTGTGATGCAAACAGTACATACTGTGTGAATACCCACAAAAATTCATGTTGTTATAATTTTAGGTATTGTCATAAAAAACTGTGCACATATTAATTTCTATACACTATGACAGTCCTATAAATTGTCAACAGTTCACTGGATAATTAATCAATAAATATATCTTTCTGCACTCAAGTAATCATTAATAAACCACTACAGCATTACCAAGCACCAGCGTTGCAATGAACAATCCTTCACGCTGTATTTATGCAAACATCGGCCCCACATTTTAGTATAAAAAAACTTACATCCAAAATTCAAGTGCAGCTGTTACAAAGCATACCCAAAACAACATGGCAGAAAATCAAATTTGTGACTTAAAATTTACATAGAAGTTAATTACACATGAACTGAACTTAAAATACACAGGTTCTTCATTCCTTGGAATGGGATTATGCTCACAAACAAATCAGCTTTTTCATCAGCAATATGATCTTCACTGTCAACACCAGCAAACTACTACTGAATGTTCTGGATGACACCATACTGGCACAATTTGTAGCTTTTTTTTAAATATACACAAATACATAAATGTTCACTGCAGCTGGGCATTACTTTTGCTGGCAATTGATGACTTTGGAACAAAATGTACATTATCACATTCCACAACTGACCCTTCATCTGCTAATTTGTTTAGTTCTGCAATTTATCAGCTCTCTCATGCAAAAATTATGCTATATTTGACTAGGACAGGGTCCCTGATTCTCAGTGCAGATGCTACAATGACAGTTATTTTTCTCCACTATTCCTTTTCAAATGAAGGTGAGATATTTGCATGCATGTGTGTTATAATTGCATAAGTGTAGTATCTGGTACATTTGGGTTTTAAACTTTATGCAGCGACTGGCTTTACAGATTTTATGGGGTCTAATGGTTTTCCTTCCATTATTACAATTATTACAGGTGGAACCGACAAATGCACATGCTCTTATTAAAGTCACAATATTACAACACAACAGCTTCCACATGTTTCGGGCCTCACTGGCCCATCATTAGGGAGCACAACCATACAAAACAGTTGCTTAACATTTTCAGCATGTAGCTGTCGAAAACTCCTCAGTATGTAATATTTATGTAGTAGATCGAGTTGTACACTGAAAACAGTAATTGGAGCAACTTGCGCTTTGGGTTCCATGGTACCTTAAAGTGGGCCATAATAACTTTAGTCCAAAACAATAATTCACAATCACCATGCCATTCAAGGCCAATTAACTCCTGACGTTGGAAAATAATTACTGAAAATTCTGGGGACAACTTTTCTTATTCTCTTAGTTAATGAAAATATTTTTGTAAGGAAATTCTGTCTGGACATATGCATATGATTTCTTTATTGGGGGCCAGGCTGAAGGTGTGTGTGTGTAGCAAGATTATGGTTATCTGGGATATAACACTATGCAGTCTGGCAGACAAATAATGAGGCAGCAGATTCCACCAAAATGTCAGTACAAGTTACAAGTTAAAATGGTACCATATCCCAAAAGACAATAAACTTGACATTCATTGCTGTAAGAATCTCAAATCTGTCTATGTGCATGTTTGTGCAGATTTGATATTTTAGCACATATGCAAAACACAAAATTCCTGTGGTGTGATACTGATCACTAGTACTTTAACAGGATTTAAACAATCTAATAAAAGAACAAGTTCAATTTCTCTTACAATTTGCTCTCTTCATACAGATATAAAATGCCACTCTTGAAGTTCTGGACCTGGCACAAAATGAGAGTTTGATCCTTGTCATAGTTAGCCTCGGAGTTCTGCAAGAGTCGCACAATCTTCTGCTCATACTGCGTCTTGCTGGTTGGATCTGTGAGTGATGCCCACACATGCAGATAATGCTCTATAAGCGTGTTATACACCAGAGTGCTCCACCTGGGCTGAACCTGTCATATACCAGTACTGATTAAATAAGAAGACAGAGTCCGAATTGAAACATAAATCTACCCAAGAACAATTTTATTTATTCTAAATGACTGGGTATGAACTCTCAACTTAATCCTCGAACTGCTGTTCTTGTTGGTGCACATAAAAAACTACAGCATAAGTCTGTTATAATAAGACTTGTTGAAAAAATGTTTGTTACAGCGAATAATTGTTACAGCCTGATTTGCAATGACAACATAAATAACACACCCACACACAACCAAACAGCATATTTTTATGAATATCTCATTAAAACTAACCACAATGCAGGTTTCTATAAATGCATTATAAGCTGTTGTTTAAGCCTGGAATGGAGAGTAGATTGTGTTCGTAAGTTAGAACTATGTACAGCAATGAGAACTACATTATGGCTTTCAGGATTATGAAAACTGCTGCTTGATACATTGAAAACAGGACAAAGGGACTTGGCTGAACATGGAATCACATCTGCATACAACTGAACACACATGACGACTGTATGGATTTACCAACTGCAACTGCACTTATGAGTGAATACCACTGATAACTGGCACATCATTTGCTAGTTCCAAAGCCTAGAAATGAATAATTTTACTGTGCAACAGCTCAATACCACATGTGCTTCAATGCTGTAATGCTAATACTTTCTTAGTGACCAGCATACAATACACTGTTACATACTGTCATTAGGAATCAGAGTCTTGAGAGTGTGAGTGGAAACAGGAGGGATAAAATAGCCCCCTGCATGCCTTCCCTCCCATTCAGTCTGCCCACCACCTGTACAGACAGTTTTTGCACTGTGCCAACCTCTGTGTTTATTGCAGTTTCAGGTTTCTCCATGTTACTCTCCCTTCCCTGGCAACACCACCACAGACAGAAGAGTGGGTTTTCATGCCCTGTGCACCTCCTGAAGGTTTGGGTCTGATATATGTAATGGCATCACACCCACCAGACTAAAAACAGATCCACAATTTCTTCTTCAGGGAAAGAGGTTATACAAAATGGGTTCCTGTAACACTCCACCAGCATGATGTCACTGACCATGATAAGTCAGCAGTGTTTTCTCAAAATGTTTCGTAACTGGTGTGAAAGGAAATATCAAGAAATGGCAGAAGCCAACCCAACTTTTTGTGGAAGCTGTTTAATTGGGCACTGAACTTCTCTTATCCCGCCATGCATATGTGATAGCATGATTACTCTTCCCTGTTACTTTATGTCTACTGCAACTTGAGGAGTAAGTGGAGATAAAGGACCTGTGGCTAGGGCAATGATGTGAGGATGCACCAATAACTGTCAAAGATAAATAAGAAATTATGTAGTAGACTTCCATATGGGGTGAGAGTGTAACAAATCAGTAGCAGAAAACTCATAAAGGAATCTAATGTTGGTAGCAGTGGCTGTCCATGCCAAACAAATCTCCACTATTAGCCTTGCCTTCTGCCACTTTCTTTTTAGTGCATAACCTTGAGAAGCTGCAGATATCATGAGGACGTGAAAGTGTATCAACAGCAATTAAATATAAACATGGACTTTCAAACCACTCATAATGACAGAACAATCAACAGACAGGACTTACTAAGCTTAATGTCACCCAGCACAAACTTTGTTATATGAATGTAGCAACCCATAACTTCAAAACACCATTCCATTGTTTCATATGTAATTTCCAAAATATGAAATACAAAATAAAACTTAAAAAAAAGTACATTTTGGGGGTAAAAGTATGATGTATCACTAGGCAAAATATTATGTGCCTACTTGCAATGGTTCATCAAATATTTCCATCAAATGGAAAGATAAATACAGTACTGGCTTCATACATACACAGTAATGTTATTTTGATCTGAACAGAACTATTTTGTTTACTCTCTAACTATCTAGCCCAAAATCCAAAGGACTGAACACAATTAATATCAAAGCCTACAAATGGACATGACCCACAGTGAGTTTGATCAACCATCCATTCCACCAACTTCCACACACAAGAATTTAAGATCTGGTACCTGAGCAATGGAAGTGTCACTCCCACCTCGGAAGTCAGCAATGATATCATGTTTGCATTATTTACAGGATATTAAAAATATGAAGCTGGGTGGCCTCAAGTGGCATACCAAATTCTGTGTAATGCAAACATGCCATATCATTTTTCCATCTCTCTTCTTCTACCACAGCAGAAATTTATCAATGTCTCAGGAGGGACCTGCACTGAACCTACTTGTAACAAAATCCTCCTCAATGTGTTGAAGGCTTGTAAGTGACAATGTCATAAACTATACGCCCATAATGTGTGTCACAGGTTTGTTAAGCTTTAATGAACAAACGAAATGCAACTCCATTCAATGTATGTCCTCTTCATCTGAACAGAAAAACTCTGAGCCACAGTGGGTATTTAAATTGAAGAGTGTTCTGCCCACAGCAGAAAAATGGCATTCAGAAGGCTGTGCACTGAAGGTTAATGGCAATGCAGCAAGTGAAGGCATGCACTGAATACCACAGTTAAATAGTCATCACTCCTTATTCATATACTGGAGCTAGAAGACTAGCTACAGTGACCATAGTTTTTGTTATTTTATAAAGCTTATGTCATGACAATATCTCAAAGTGCTCTCTCACCACTTCTTTGCACAACCTCCTCATTCACTGCTTATAATCACTGCTTGTCTTGATGCTGTGAATCTTTGTCATTATGTAGAGCAAGAAAGGAAGAAGAAGAAAAGTGAGGGTTATCACAAGTGATGACTTGCTAGAACTGTGAGAGGTGATGCTTACCTATTCACTTTGTGGCTCTATACTGCAACACGAATGGATAAACACATACACACAAGGAAGCAGTAATGATATCCACTAATCAGCCATGATACAAATGTTAGTAAAGCTCAGTACCTTGACTAGATGCTCTAGGAACTCAACTAATCTCTCCGAGTTGTTCAAAAACAAGTGAATGAAATCTTCTGGATTTGCTCGTTCCACATAAGGCACATTTCCATCAAGCATGTTCTGAAACAAAGAAAATAAGAGATCTAGGTATGGACTAATTTCATAACCTTTTCACATACAAGGATGTTCTATCAAAGCCAAGTGTGAGTTACAATAGACAACTTCCGCAGCCCAGGACTCTGATTTCGAAGGACAAATGTCAAAACCAAGAACCTGTATTTAAAGAGAAATTCTGAAGATGAGATATAAATTATAAAGATAAAACCTTCAGTGTCAATGCACAATTTTTAAACGTTTTAAATAATGCTCTTGTGTAGCAAATTTCCTATATAAATGTCCTTGATTTATTATCTACCATTATCTGTACATTCTCATTTCTGTTTACTTCAGTACTGAAGTTTCTCCACTGAAGGATTTCCTCCAGCATAGCTATTTGAGAACTAGAACAGTATTTTTCTACTTTCTGCAAGTAGAGACCAGGATGACAAAACATGACAAGTGATGAACCGGGTGACTGTATAAAAGTTCACAGCTTAAATTATTTGTTTGTGTAAAGAAA
>Ga0131853_10010751_pt1 | contig 16733 bp, 9 predicted proteins | sample TergutLab28metaG_FD_92764 | JGI IMG/M metagenome (GOLD analysis project Ga0131853, IMG submission 92764) | Labiotermes labralis P1 segment gut microbial communities from Petit-Saut dam, French Guiana - Lab288 P1 (version 2) (version 2) | ecosystem: Host-associated > Arthropoda: Insects >...
TATATATATATATATATATATATATATATATTAGACACACATCGTGAAAGTTGTTTCTCAGTGGTAATACATATAAAAGTGAAAATAACAATTTGTTTTCTCGTAAGAAAGCGAATCCCATAGGTACTAATGAGTGATGATCTTGACGACGCTAGTTGCTTGGGTTTTGTGAGAATTCGCAGTAAACGCGTAGTGACATGTCTTTTGGCGAGAATTCCCTTAACAGTTGTACCTAAAATTATATATATATATATATATAACTACCACTATAATGATCTCGGTGAAAATAGGAAGACCCAGTTTCGGTGAGGAAACTCAGAAAATATAAATCAGTTTGCTTCACCCTCCCCCCCCCCCTTTCCTTTTGGAGTAGCAGATTAACATTTTAATCGTATGCTCTAAATTACCATTTCGCAGCTTCATGAGAAACATATAGTCGCTTAGTCACCAATTTTCCGCCTTGCAAGTCCTCGAAACGTAATATCTCCGAAAATACCTACACTGTTTTATGCTAGGTCGATCAGGAAATATGGTTTTCTAGACATGCCATAAAATGGTGTTATTAACAAATTTAACATAGAAAACCCGAAGCTTCAATAAATAATGCCTCTCATCACACTCAGGGAGACCCTTGCCAGGCGTTCCTTCTGCGAAAGGACGCATTAATGTCTTCAGGGAATGTCGTGTCTTTTCGTCTGACTTGCCTTTTAGATCCTGAATTTGTTACTGAATTTTGATTAAATTCGCAGTGAGAGTCATACTGTACCTGAGCTGTACAATTAGGGTTTGGTTTTCATCGACAATTTACAACCACTACAATTTTGCAGGCCATATTTTTGTGTTTGGTTTTATTCACCAAATACTTCCACGACGCTCGAGGGATACTGAGTTATGTGGCATATGTACCACGCACGACATGATTGGGAAACACAGAAAGACCTCCGGGCGGGACACTAAATAGAAGTGGCCATTTCGAAGGCGTGCGTGTATAAAGGTGGGTACACACTTGCAACGTTACCGCGTACCGTAACCCCGTAACACTGCAAGTGACTGATACGATACAGAGTTACGAGCTGAACTTTCGTCCCGTGCCTCACGGCGTAACAGTATCCTTCGAGCGTTACACCACGGGGTTCCCAGTTTGTTACGGGAGACCGAGAGATGTCTTTGCAGCTAGCAGCCGCCTCGTTCATTTATATACATTACGCTTTAAAGAAAACGAGAAAAGAGCGGGGGTGGTGGTGGCAAAGGCAACTGCACACAAGCAGGGAAGTGTACAGCGGTTCAAGTTTGGTGGCAGACTTGAATTTTTAGTCGGTCAGCGGGCTATATAAGAATTTTACCAGAATGTCTCCCAGTGAATTGGAATTTTTAATTAAATTGATTGGAGGAAACTTTCGAAAAAGGACACAGCATTCAGGAAAGCCATTTCTGTTTAAGAAAGGTTGGCACTGACGCTTCGTTTCGATAAATTCTATGACACTTCCCTCAGTCCGCTCCATATCACAATTACCAAAACGCTCAAGAAACCACACAACACTGCAGATTCGCACCATTCTTCAAGACAGAAGCGCCAGGAATGAAAAGAAGGGCAGAAGAGCGGACGGCGGTGACGTGTCACCTTGCACATCTAGACCTGCTCAGGCCGTAACCGACGGCCAAATACCGACAGCACACCGAACAAGCCCGAAACGTTGCCGCGTAACCAACTTTGATACGTTACGCAGTCAAGAGTCACGTCCACACTGTCACGATACGGTGTTACGTTACGCGGTAACGTGACAAGTGCGGACCCACATTATGTGGGTGCAGAATCGTAATGTAAAAGGTGAGAACTTGATTGAGCTGGCTCGGGGTAGGATCCTATAACATTCTCGTGTAAAGACGATAATGAACGAAGATTGTTTTCTTCTGGGAAGTGACGCTGTGTGGCTTGGCACATAGTTGCAGTTCTTTCGAGGAAATATGCCGCCTCCTTCATGAGGGTACCGTGAAGTTGCATGCAGCACATTCCTTCGAAAGGAAGAATGCAGTTTCCATTTTCACGCTAATCCGGCTAATATTATAAAGTTGTGCGGTGGTACCTACATGCAGCGTTGACTGTGCAGAATATAAATCGAGATAAAGAATACAAAAAGCAGAATTTCTCGTGGCAGCATTTAACCACGTACATATCTTACGGAACGAGCCAAGGTGTTGTCAAAGCCGGATAGTTCTTTGGCCATCTGACCATGGACTTCACAAGGACTGTGTTGATTGCTACATCTCTTTTCTTCCGACTGCAAAATTTCGTGCTACACCATCGTATGTTTCTCTTGAAAAAGTTTGTTTGTATGACAGGTTCCCTGCCCTTAATGTGCGTTCAGGTAGAGGTTAAGTGTGGTAATTAACGACGCTGTCATTTGCTAAGAGTACATAACGGCGGGATTAGGTAGCCCCGTGCTGTATGAACCAACAGAAGGGAAAATTTCTTATTTCTTCACGTGTTCCGTCATTATAACGAGTTCCACAAACGTACTGACACTACAGAAATTGGCAGTGGTGTATCCAGGTCGCCTGCTGAATGTCTAAACACTGACGAGAAGCATCCGATGATGTCATTCATCTCATTGTAATGGCTCATTTGTCTACTTATTCTGCACTCAGACCACACAAGCAAGAATAGACGGCCGGACAAAATGAGGGCGCATAGAAGGCCTTTAGGTAAGTGGTAGGTTTCGTAGCTTCGATACGGAATTGGTGAAGGAATGTGACTCTAGTCATGTTTAACACATATGGGCCTACATACACCATTTTTATATCCATCCCACTCTTTTTAGCTCTTGGTGTGATTATACTTATTCTGTCCTATGTTAATGATTAGGAAGAAGCAATATGAGACGAAATATTTCAAGGAATTGTACCAGCATTTAAATGGAGGAACTGAGTAAAGTCACGAAGAATTTTGGTCATGAGACTTAGCCCTACTCATACATTCTAACCTAAGATTTCCGGAATAAATTTATCTTACTGTATTAGGGGAATTTCGGCAGGGAGGCTGCACAGTCGGCCGTGGAAGGCAGCCAGGTGGATCTGATCTTGCAGTGTTTCTGAACAGTGATGGTCGGACCGCTTCCGGCCCATAAATTCCAGTATACGTATTTTGTATGTGTGAAATTGGACAGATATTCTCACTTCGCCATGTTTGTATTTTTAACACGTAATAAAAATATTTATGCAAACATTTTACAGTATGTACGTTTGTGCCGTATGCCCACACAAATAATTACACGCTTAGCTCAAATGGTTCATTACTAAAACAGTATCTTCAGTTCCACGTTTCATATTACGAATTGTTGGAAACAAGGAGATGTTTTATCGCCATTGCTTTTCAACTTCGCTTTAGGATGTCATTGGGAGGCTTCAGGGTAAGCAGAAGGACTTGAAATTGCGTTGTACACACCGGCTTCTGTGTTATGCTGATGATGTTAACCCATTACACACCGAGTTAAATCCCATCTGCCATTTGCTGGCATTTTTAAGAGCTCACCATATTCTCCACGTTAGCAGGATAAGGGTTAATATATGGGGTGGAAGCGTACATATTATAAAGAAAAACGCAGAAGCTATTATATTTGCTAGCAAGTAGGAAATTGGTCTAGAAGTAAACGCTGAGAAAACTAAGTATATAGTCATGTCTCCAGACCAGCATGCAGGATAGAATCACAACGTCCATGCAGGTAATAAATCCTCTGAAAGTGTGGAAGAGTTCAAATAATTGGGAACACCCCTAACAAATATAAATTCCATTCATGGAGAAACTAAGAGCAGTTTGAAGTCGGGGAACGCTTGTTATAATTCGGTGCAGAATGTTTCGCCTTCCCGCTTGTTGTTCAAACACATAAGGATTAAGATATACAGTACTGTAATTTTGCCTGTTGTTTTGTATGGTTGTAGCGCTTGGTCTCTCACACTGAAGGAGAAACATAGGTTGAGGGTGTTCGAGAATTGAGTGCTAAGGAAGATGTTTGGGTCTAAGAGGGACTAGGTAACAGGACTATGTATCGAGGAGCTTAATTATCCGTACTCCACGCCCAGAGACAAGAGACAAGAAAGGTGCGTAAAGAGTCGGGAGGGGGGGGGGAGACCCGAGAGAAAGGGACTCCTTGGAAGACCTAGGCATATATGATAGTATAATATTAAATTGGATATTCAAGAGGTGGGATAGGTAGGCATGGACTGAATTGATTTGACTTAGAAGAGGGACATGTGTCGGGCGCTTGTGAATGCGGTAATGAACCTTCGGGTTCCATAAAATGCGGGGAATTTCTTGACTAGCTGAAGACCTAATAGATTCTCAGGTAGGGCTGTGCTCCGTGAAGTTATTAGTTACTAAATACAGTTCCACGCAGACTATGCAGGGGTGGTGATATCCTCCTTGCCTGCGAAATTCCACAACCTTGCCCCCAAAAATGTGTCTTATAACCATGAATATAAATTTTCCTTCCTCGAACGTAATTGTTGATGATAGATGTAACTCCTTATAATTAAAATGTCAATAATACACGAGTGATGATGATGATAGTATAATAATAATAATAATAATAATAATAATCCACCAGCAGTAATCTGTAACGTCATCTATATAACGCGCTTGAGTTTATGCCCGGGTACTTCGTAGTTTCAAGCACACCAAATGAAAGTGACATTCGAAAACAATGTGTCCTTAGGAAGCAGACACCGCGCTTCTGTCGGCATTGCAGCTTCTTACCTTACCTTGCCAATAACATCTATTCATGGAGTGAACAATTAGAGAACCCGTACTACGTAATGAAACAGTCCAGATGTAACTGCTTTGGTAGGCATTGCAGCGTCGTGCTTTACCGATAAAATCTCTTAGGCCCTTAGGAGTTGTGAACTTTCGACATATTGATTGTAGTGTCCCTGTGTGTGTGTATATATATATATATATATATATATATGATGTTTCAGGAGGAATCTGCCGTACTTCGGTAGAACCTTCTTAGGTTAATTTACATCGACATAAGCAAACATACCTATGTGATTTTATCCGAATCTGAAGGGTTACGGAGAAAATGAAGCGAGAAATAAATGTCGTCTTCTTGCTATTCCACGTTCTGTACCTATTTAACGTGGTGTTTTATTCGTACACTGTGCAGGTCCGTCCTTGAGCCGGTAGCCTGGTCAAGACATGCAGAGGCTTCTGTGCGATGTGAAGTACCTGGACCCATAAGGGCGATTTTTACAAAACTACAGCTAGTTGTTCTTAATTATTGTTTTATGTCACTCAGATGTTAATTAGGTGTTAAGTGCGGCTGTTAACGTTACAGGAACTACAAATTTCTCTTCTTATAATAAAACCAACTAGATGCACTAATTTCCCAAAATCAGGATCAGGACGGAACTGCAGTTCCGTCCTGATCCTGCTCGCAAGCTGTCAGCAAACCTGCATGACATATACTATTGCTGTATGTACAGTGAAAAAACTCCTAATAGTGGACAGAGGAACTGTCCGAAACATGTACAGTTTTATTCAAAAAATAAATTTGAGAATTTAGTGAATCTAGTTGGTTTTATTATAAGAATTTATCATGATGCACGGTCACCTGAACTTGAAAAAAAAATCTTATCGTTCTAGTATGTATTTAGTAAACGTTGAACGTTTCCCAGGTCCCATTCTTTAAATCTTACCTCGCCATTATCTCCGTGTCCGTACAACATCGTGTATATGAGTATTGTAGGCGCGTTCGCAAAATTTCGAAGAGCGAGTATTAGCTTCGTAATGTTTGTCTGTCCGTCCGTCCGTCCGCATGGGACAACTCGGCTCCCACTGCACGGATTTTTATTAAATTTGATGTTTGAATACTTTTCCCAAATCCGTCGAGAAAATGCAATTTTTATTAAACTCGGATTAAATAACGGGTACGTTACATGCCGACCCGTGTAGACTTTGATCATATCTCGCTTATTTATCTTTAGAATGAGAAACGTTTCAGACAAAAGTTGTAGAGAAAATCACAACACACATTTTATGTTCAATAACTTTTTAAAAAAATGTGCTGTTTATGATATAATGTCTAAATATGTTATAGAGCCGGGTAGGCCACAGATGACAATATGGCGCATGCGCATAACATGTTTGCATACCTGATGCTGCAAATACACACTCAGAATATGCGATACTTATTGCTTTTCCACAGCAACAGTGGTTACATTAACGTGCGTCAATGTTAATGTTATAGGTACCTTGCCTGTCTTGGTTATATGGATGTCATTTAACCTGGGCACCGTTCTCCCAAAGTATGGCAGATTATTTCGGAAACATCCTGTACGTGCAGTGTATATTGCCGGGTAATTTGTGGAAGTCATAACCAGAGACGGGAATTGCCAAAATTTCCTGTCCATATTTTAACAGGATTTTTGCAGTTATTATATGGTTAGGTTAAGCAGGGCGTCATTTTTTTCAGGGTCTTTACTTTGTGCTCTTCTTTCGCTCTCATGAAAACCAAATATGTAATCTGGCACCACGTGGTAGCAGCAATAAAAACAATGGAATGCGTGCTTTAGTTGTTAGAGCGTCAACCATTCCTGGAAACAGAATAGCATAATTTACGGGTTGAATCCAACTACATTTGTATAAAGTGCAAAACATGCAGCGCCACTCCCGCTATAATTCCTGTCATTTATTCTGTTAGTTTGTATGTTCGTTACTTAATGACGGCTGCAGTCAGTATTGTAAACGTTCATTGCGCGTTTAGAGGGGAAAAACTAAAATGTTATATGATAATAAACAGAACAGCTGTTCTTCTGTGCCCAAAAAAAACCTGTAAATTTTCATCATCATCACTACCACTTGCTTTTCCAGAAGCTGTCATGCACACAGCCTATATATTCAGTGAAGTCGTGGTATAAAGGTTTATTTGAATGATGTAGTGGTGCTGGATCGGATGCGAGAAAGTGATAGTTTTGAAAACCTAAATTAGAGATAGAATTTGACGAAAAGTTTCTCTTGAATCTCAGAGGCTATGCCGCTGGTATGTACGATTGCAGACAATAAAAGCTTTTGCCCCGTAAGTAATCCAGGATTCCAGTCCTTAAGCTAAGGTGTCTTGGAGTGTCGCGTTAAAAATTTACATCATCTAAATGTGATATCAACGACGCAAGATTTGTGGCACATGGAGTATTGTACATACTGGCCGGACTCCTGTTTGACACCTTGCCACTGGCTGTCACTTGATCTTCCAGTCTCAAGTTCTGATCTCTTAACCTAGCGATTTGATTGCTAGCGTTACGCGGAGTACGTGTGAGGAAATGTGCTTTCTTTCTGGGTGCAATGAATGACTACTCTAAGAGTAAATAAATTTGTTCAGACACACCACAAGTTTACTGATTTGTAAAATTGCCCCTTGTTTTTAATTCCGTGCTTATATTAACATGCACAGCACGAGGAATTTCCATTTTTCAAGAATACGTGCGATGAAGCTGGTTTTAATTGAATGAACTCCAATAACAAAAATGACAAACAGTTGGCAACAACATTTTTTGTTATTTTGTATTTTTGTATGCATGCAAGACTTACGGAAGTAGGTGTATCACACTTATTACGCAATTTGAAAGACGATGTTACTCGTATCAGAATATACTTAATTCATTATAGGCCTATCACACATTGCGCACGGCCTCCGTCTTCCAGGTCGAACAGGTAATTTTTTTAAAAATGTATTTGTGAAAGATGGGTGGAACGGATAGCTCAGTCGGTATAGCGACGTACTACGGGTAGGACGGTCCGAAGGTCGAATCCCGGTGGGGGGCGAGATTTTCCGCACCCGTCCAGAACGGCCCTCGGGCACATCCAGCCTCCTGAGCAATTGGTACCGGGTTTCTTTCCCGGGGGTAAAGCGGCCGGGGCGTAGCGTTAACCACCCACCTGCATTAGCGCCAAGATTGAAGCAGTAGACCTATAGCTATGCTCCTTCTCTGTGCCTTCATGGCTTGTTCTCGGGTGATCTTTATGTGTCAAAGATGACCATTGCGGAAGTAGCTTGTTACAACATTCTTGGATCTAGCTGACTAACTAACCAACCAACCAACCAGCTAACTAATAGCACTGTGGGAAGCCAACAGTTTCTCAGCTAGTCAAGAAATACCCCGCATCTTACGGAACCGCAAGTTTACCGACATCTCTCACAAGAACCCGTGACTTGTTCATACCCTGGGCTATGACTTGTTCGTACCCTGGGCTAGATCAGGTCAGGCTACGTGCTGTCGTCCCATTTGAACTAGCATATCGGACTTAATTATAAAACGTAGGTTTATTTCAGGTTGTCGTAAATTTGTTGACCCGTCAGTATTAGTCTCAACTGCTTTAGTCAGGCAATTTCTTTTTCTGCTGTTTATGTGCGTGACGTACAGTCTGTTCCGACGCCACACACCGCTGTTGGCCCGTGATACTAGAATAAAACACGTAAGTTAGGCAGGTTACTAGGGCTTAGTCGTTAGCATAATTCACGTCGGGGTCTCTCAGGGTGTTATGCTATTCTTGAATGAACAGAATGTCCCAGATGCCAAACAGATCTCAGGTTTGTTGCCATGACGCCGCGCTACAGCGAATGTGCGTGTGTAGAAAGAAGGCAGAGTGACGTAATAAATAGGGGTGTGCTTATGTGTTTTTCTTTCGACTGTTTCTGTTTCTGTCTGTCAGCTTCTTGCGTTCCGGTCAATAACCTCAGTCATTCGATTTAGTTGTGTTATTTTAGTTTCCTCTTCAACATCCATTTATTTTGTACGATAATATTCGTTTTTGAATGCTTTCATCGTTAGCTTTTCTTTCATTTCCTCGTTCTTTGTGTTATGTCTCTCAGTGTTGCGTTTTATGGTTATATTTCCTCCCCGTGCCTTTCTTTCACACCCTTAAAATTATATGTCCAGTCTGTTGGCATTATTTAATGTGCAGTTATATTGGTCACAGTGAAAACTGAAGCCAACGATCTTTCATTTACAGAGTCCCAGCTTACATGTCACATTAATTGCAGTACGGTGTGAGCATGAAGGAAAAAGGGGTTGAGACTTAGGGCATTCATTGAGAACTTGAGAAATCAAAGCTGCATCGCAAAAATTTTCCGAGTTTTCCCTCTTTCTGTTTTTTCCTCTTTGTTAATTTAGTGTGAGAATGGAGAAGGATGGAGAAGATAATTGGACCGATCATGTGAAATATGAAGAAATATTACATAGAGACAAGGAGGCGAGGAATAGCCTAATACAATAAATGTTTACTATATACCAACATATGCACAAATAAGTACTGTAAATTTATATTAAATTACTCCCGACATGTTCCGGTGTTAATACACCATCTTCAGTGAGTTTACAAGTTGTGTCAGCTAAAGTTATGAATTATTAAAATGATAAAATACAATACAGTAATGTGTTGTTATAATAAAATCTTAGTAAATGTGGCTGCATATTTAATTCCTGGTTAGGTGTGTGTGTGTGTGTGTGTGTGTGGTGCGGAGTAAACACCACACACACACACACACACACACACACACACACACCTAACCAGGAATTACATATGCGGCCACATTTATCAAGCTTTTATCATAGCAACACACTACTATATTGTATTTTATCATTTAATACTTCATAACGTAAGCTAACACAACTTGTAAACTCCCTGGAGATGGTGTATTAACACCGAAATATGTCGGAGTAATTTAATATAAATTTACAGTACTTTTTTGTGCAAATGCTGGTATATAATAAATATTTATTATTCAATATGCACGGTATGAACATGAAAGCATCTTACAAACAATTAAAAGATGGAAGGCTAACTGGATTGGTCACATCTTGCTTAGGAACTGCCTTCTAACACACGTTATTGATGGAAAGATAGAAGGAAGGATAGGGATGACGGGAAGGCGAGGAAGAGGACGCAAGCAACCACCTGATGATCTTAAGGAAACAAGAGGATACTGAAAATTGTAAGAGGAAGCACTAGATCGCACTCTGTAGATAGCCCGCTTCGAAAGAGTCTATGGACCTGTTGTAAGACAGACAACGGAATGAATGAATGAATGAATGAATGAATCAGTCAATGGAGTGTATGTACGAGAATTTATACAGCGCTGAAGTACCCGTTAAGCTGGAACACACGCCCACACAGGTAAGTTAAACGTTCTCTGCAACGTTCTAGTATTGCTACAAAAGAAATTGGTAACAACCGGACACGCATTTTTATTTGGTATGAAGTCATAGTGGGATCTAATTCTGGGTCAGTTGTATGCGTGCAGCTACGTCTGGTCTCTGGTAATGCTATTCCTGTAATCCGAAGGCTGCTTGCAGGGCAGTTTCACAGACATGCATCTAGTCTGTAAAACCGAGCATCAACTGCGACAGAAAATTGTACAATATTGATTCTGAGTTGCTTCTTGGGAAGGAAAATGCTTTTGATTAAAACGGAATGGAATTTCTTTTGTTGGCTGCGTTTCACTCGAATTAGTCTACCATAAAATTTTTCGGTCAGGAGGTCTTGTTATTACGTTTCGTTCGTATTAGTCTACCGTAAAGGTGTTCGGTCAGGAGGTCTTGTTATTACGTTTCGTTCGTATTAGTCTACCGTAAAGGTGTTCGGTCAGGAGCCTTGTTACTACGTTTCCAGTTTCTTTAATACTGGCGACATTCAGTACGGACTTTTTCAAATTAAGGCATTCCCCGAATGTTCTCAAACCACCCCAGTCCATTAGGTTCTACGTCCCACTCCCTGCGTCACAGGTTCATCTCTGTTGCAACAATGCAATGTAATAAACCACTGGTTTACCAATAGAATATAGCGGATTGAGGGAAGATAGTACGTTTGTTGTTACGTCATATGGATTGTGCAGTAGGCTATGGTGCGACACACCGAGGGATACCAGACCACAGTAGACACAGTCTGGCTGATCCAACTGCATAAGACACGGCCAAGTAGTCCGGTGTTTTGTCTGGAGCGTGACATCTCGTGACCCATTATTTCCACAGTCAGTTCCCCAGTCAGTAGCGCAGCTGAACGGAACGTGTCTGGTTTGGACACTGATTAATGCAGATAAATCATTCGTCATTGTCCACTGGGCGTGGGAAGATATCGAGAAAGAGAAGGGGTGTGAATGTAATACTGCGAGATTTTCCGTTCTCACAGCGGTGTTCGTGAAGGGGCAAGTCTTTGGAATGCTGCGCCGTTTCGACTGCCCAATAATTACTGACGTTTCAGGAGAGCATAATGCCTCCATCTTCGGAGTCAAACATTAGACGCTGCGTAACACCTCAGAAGACTTGGATCATTAGTAAAAACGCTATGATAACTTCATATCTCGCATGGTAGCTACGGACGTTTCGGAGAAACGTACTGCCCCTTTCTTAAGTGTCTAGCTGTCTAAAAGGAGTGTTGTAACTTGCAGATTGGGCAGTACGCTTCTCCGAAATGTCCACAACTATTTACCAGAAAACATGGCGTAATATCCCAGAAGACCCGGACCGTAGTCATTTTATTTAATTATAAAATTAATGATAAAATGATTTTTGAGTTTATTGTTGTCTTGAGACAACTGCGGATACGGATATGCGAAAACACCGAATTCTGACCTTCTTCCATTTATGGCGTCTTTGTCGCTGCTGTCGCAATATTTCTGTTGCTGTTCCGACAATCGAATGGACGTCCATGCTGGCAGAATTGCGGCACCAGACTTGTCAGTACTGGGTCGTTTTGACTGAAGTAGACTGCAGTCTGTCTTGTCCGTGTGGCTGGCTTTTGTAGGAAGTGACTGCATCCAAGGAGTGATCATATGCATTTCTACCAACAAGGAATTACCGCGTTGTTCGAGTACCGGGGTGCTGATAAGTCCTTAGCGCGACCAGGAAGAAAACAAGCTCGGAAGCATGTCAGGGACGCCACGATTTCAACAACATCGAGAAGCGAGGTGTCATCAAGCCCCCCTGCAAGGCAAGGCGCCGAAGGAAATCCACGCAATTCTGACAGAACCATTAGATTCTTTCCTTCCTGGTCGGGCTAAGGACTTATCAGCACCCCTGTAGATATTTAGGTTTTTACATACCAGCATTGTTTCCGACTGGACGAGAACGTTACTTAGATACGTAATGTGTTGAAGCGACTTGCACCACTTATGTCCCGGTAACAGGGCATGCTGTTACCCTGAGCGCCTCCTCCTTGCCCATCCCTCCTTCCTTCAGCACTCACCTTATATTTGTCAGTTGTCATCCACTCTTCCATCCACACATTTTTTTACGCGTCCTATTCCTTTCCTCGCTCTTTTCTTCCTCCTGCTTGCCAGAAGGGGGCGGTTGGAAAAGAAAGCAAGGGAAACGGAACGATGAATTTTGTGAATTACACTCACCATTTATTCTTTGCGTCTGGTGGGCGAACAAACAGGCAACCATGGAAGTTCAGTTAAGTATCTGTTCTTGTCTCCTGCTGTAGAGGAGAGGAAAAAAAGCTCACAAATCTCACAGAAGGAAGATGCCTTGTTTGCCGGCTTCCTTATTCGCCTCTTCCGCTCACCCATTTAAGGGTCACGCTCCAAGATGTGTTTTTTTTTGTGAAAAAAGAAATGAACTTGATATGATAACTAACATAGCTGTGTTGGATCTGACCATGTGCTGCAAAGGACGGTATTGAGGTTCAGACGGTGCTGTCAATGAAGATTCAGGCTTCCCGGGATGTCACGTCATGTCGAATGATAAACAGTACCGACGTTTCGGAAGAGCGAAGTGCTTTGAAAGTGTCAGTAACTACAGTACGTATGTACCGGTTGACAGGGCGTGGTATCTCAGAACACTTCATCAACACCCGTACTGAAACCTCAAATCTCTCGTAACAGGATCCTCTTTGTATACTTCCAATTGTTGTGTCGTGAAGCGCATTTGTTCTCATGCTGTTAGAGGTACATCATCTCCTTGCGTATTAAGCAGGTCAGATTAATGTGACTGTTAGCAGTGGTTGTTATTAGCTAGTGTGTGTAACTTCAGTGTATGTGGTGTATTCACGTAATCTGGATGCACTGTGGTTTGTGCATATTTAACGTCAGTTACTCAGGGATACATCCAATGCTAATCCCCCTCCATGGCGCGACAGTCCTTAGTTAACCAGGGTTCCTTCATTGTCGAAACTTCACGATCACATTTAGTTTACAAACATTACATTCGGTAGGACTACGGTTTATCGGCTCGTTGCAGAGACCCCTACATGACAACACACAACACTCAGAATAGAACATCGATGCCCCGCGAGATTCAAAAGTGCATCCACAGCAAGCTAGCGGCCGCAGACCCACGTCTTAGATCGCGCGGCCAAGGGATCGGCTTGATTGCCCGTTATGGCTCTGAATGCCAACTTACAGTTCCTAATATTTCGTAATGAAGTCAAGCTCTAATGAAGAGCGAATATCAGTTGCTGTCATAAGGCATCGGTACGATCTGAGTCAAGGTGAACCACTGTGGCAGCGAAATAATGCAGCTTGATCTAGGGGTATTCACTGGAAATTAGAATAATTTCTCGTAATCGTCTTCGTCGTCGTCAGCACCACTCTCATTACATCCTTCACGCAGTGAGACTTCCTCAGCGCGTTTTGTTTGAGTTGTAAGGTTGACATCGTCCGATACTCTTACGTCGGCTGGGCGCCGGCGTGTTGCTTGTAACTGTAGTCTACTTAACAGGGTAGGTTTAGGATGCATGTAGTCTTCATTCAGCTCTAAAACTATTGCTTCCCACGTGTTTTTTTCTGTTGAATATTTAACGACGTGTCTATAATACGCAATTCTTCTGTCGCACTGAAGTATGTCCCTGAATAATTGAAAAGTAAATAAAATAACTGAACTCAGAATGTACGAACTTTTTTTTAAAAAATGCCGTGCAAAGCGAGAAGCACCGCCTATCTAGAAAGTATAACCAAGTTGAAATGCATGTATCGATTGTCTAAATGAGTGAGCGTCACGTCCTGCTAGGGAGGGAGCTGTAGCCCTCATGTATTTTGGACCACCCCCTCATCCCACCTACCACCAATCTCCACGAAACACGTACGGGGATACAAGCTTGTATGCATTGTCATAAAATTTCTCGATATGGTTTAAAATGCCATGTTTCATCTCGCCATTGCTGAACTGCCGCCGCCTGGATGACGAACACCCTTGCCTCTAACTTCCAACAGTGGCGGCCAGTGTGTTTCTGATCAGTGATGCCTCGAACTTCGGGTTTATTTCATTTTCATATTAGCTACAAATTTTTGTCGCTGTGGTATCATTATACCAAATATCTGAGCAAAATATTGTTCACTGTAGAACACACCCACGCATTCTGTGCTGAAAAAACTGGGCTTTACATGAGAGGTTGAATAACCCGCAAAAGGCATTAGGGGGTTGTAATTTAATATGTGACGGCGGGGTCAGTGGGAGGAGGGATTTGAATCTGGAATTTTGGCACCCATAATATGCCTGTGTAATTCGTAACAGCCACATCTTATCGACTTAGTGTATTAGCTCTGGTTCCGTCTCCGTCTGCATATAAAAAGGGGGAGGGGGTTCCCGGGGGCGCTGGGCGAAGTCTAGTTGCAGTTTAATAGTGATAATAATCTGTGATAATGAAAAGGGAACATGTATGTTAATAGACGTTACAATCTCAGGAGACAGAAATGTGATTAAAAAAGAAGTCGAGAAGATTCTAAAATATAAAGACCTTAAAATAGAAATACAGCGCATGTGGAATGTAAAAACAAAGGTGATACCAGTAATAATAAGTGCGAATGGGACTATTTCAAAGTCATTTAGAAAATACGTGAGCAACATACCAGGAACACATGAAGTCAAGGAACTACCGAAAACAGTCATATTGGGCACTGCACACATACTTCGGAAAGTATTAATGTAAAAATACGATAGATTCAACACTGAAACTAACGATATAAGTACCATCAACAGAATAGCTGCAACACTGTATTCCCTAGGGATATAGTTTGTCTCAGGAATATAAGTATAAATACCCTGCATAAAGGAGATGATGATGATGATGATAATAATAATAATAATACTTTACCAAGTTGTTTGTTCTTTGTGAAGTACACGATTTTTACACCATGGTTGTCGTGGCAGGCATTGCTACGGGGCTGTGTTCTGTGTGAGGTACGCGCTGAGTCCGAAGACCATCGACTATGTTCTCTGTACGGTACGAGCTGATGAAACAGTATCATCCGTGCAGCACAACATGGCGCAACCAGATGGCTGCACCCCGATTGGTGAAATTAACGCTTTGTTTGATCTAAGAGGGCTCACGCAGTTAAACAGCCAACTGATACACAACAGACGTGTACTGTTTATGTAGAATCAGGAGTGATTACTCGTAGTCAGTTAGCGGCTCCGCGTCACTTCTTCAGTGTGTGCTGGTAAATGAACATTTGAAGAATGGGTAGAATGCGTGACATGAGGAAACCGAAATGGTCTGTAGGTTATTTAGCCATTTTTGCGCTACTAAGCAGGAGAGGAGTCGTAAATCCCAACTTATTTGTGTGGAAACATTCGCTTTTCATGCGAGGTGAGGCGACAATCGAGAAAACTGTCTTCTGAGATGTGACGCCTTGCAGTATCTTGACAGCTTCGTTTCGCAGGAACTTATCATGTTATATTTATGTTAATCCTTCACATGACGGGCGCCTGGTTAGTTTTAGATATTACGTAACGAGAAAATTCGTAGTATACTTTGTTAGGTTAATGATGTCTGAAAAACAACAATGGGCTGGCTGTGTGGCTTAGATTGGGAGAGCGGAGAATTTTGTTAGAGACGTCTCTTGGAAAACGGCCACCTGGAACTTCAGAGAGAAGGGATATCATTAATACGAATAGCGAGAGATAGGGCGTGAAGATGGGAGATGGATGGAATTGGCTGTGAGTTTTGTCTTTGATATAAACTGTGTTGGCTTTCGAGTGTTAGTGGCAGTGGGAGTATGAGTGAGTTCGAGAAAGACCGAGCCGCCACTGCTTGCTAAATGTCTACATGTATAATACTGGCTGCTGGCTGATGCCAGAACAAGGCGATTAATCATGTCAAGTGCTTCAACTGAACAGCACACGAATATGGCATCAGTATACGTACGTAACATACAGGTCGATCACTTGGTATAGGTAGCATAGTATGCTATGCGAAATTGACCCTTGCTATCACCATCATATGATGTGATATATGTTTCTTGAATCTTGTATGAATGTGTCTGCTAGAGATTTTTTTTTGTCTTTTCTGTTAAATATGGCAAGGCTGGGGGTTTCAGGTATCGATAAATATCGATAGATGTCCCCGCCTTCCACAGCTCCTGTGTCCTCCATCGATATATGAAACGTCCTTTTGTAGACCTGCTCAGTCATGTTGGCGTCGAGGGGACCGTCCATGGTGGGTAATGGCGTTACTAGTGTTCCGATCTGCGAAATCAAGATATGCGGCGCAATTAATAACATCGCGCATTTTACCGTCTAAATCAGTGGCGTGGTCGGATGTTTTGGTTATAGCATACACATAATGCATGCGACTCCAGTGACCTCATACCGTCCCTGAGGACTCGATTGAATCTCGAACAGTCTAAAGTCGAACCCCCCCCCCCCCCCCCCCCCCAAAAAAAACTTTTTTGCTTTCCCCCAAAAAAAATAAAATCAAAATTTTTTTAACAAGTGTGTTTTTTTTTTTTTTAATTTTTAAAAAAAAA
>Ga0131853_10010752_pt1 | contig 16732 bp, 15 predicted proteins | sample TergutLab28metaG_FD_92764 | JGI IMG/M metagenome (GOLD analysis project Ga0131853, IMG submission 92764) | Labiotermes labralis P1 segment gut microbial communities from Petit-Saut dam, French Guiana - Lab288 P1 (version 2) (version 2) | ecosystem: Host-associated > Arthropoda: Insects >...
TAGCTCCTGAAGATGGACGTATTAACGTCTGAAACATGTTGAGCAATATATAATAAAGCAAGTGTCATCTAGTTGGTCAACCATTATTCAAATAATAATGTCTGTTGCAATATTTTGCGACAACTGTGTTCCGTTTGGGGTGTTAGGTATTTAGTTTCCTGGTTTGTTTATACTTGCGTGCACAAGTTTTCATGTAGCTTTTATCTGTAAGGAACGAAAAAATTACTTAATACATTACGTTCTAATAAAAAATTATTAAAGTGATATTTATATTATTACTAATTATTTATTACTCGTTCCATTATATCGGTTTCCAAAGTCGGTAATGTTAATAAGAAACAAGGCAGCATAGTTGTAATAACAAAGAAGATACACACCGTAAGATACCTAATATTCCTCTCTTACGATAATTATAACACTTCCGAGATATCGCAAATTCCGACACATTTTTAATGACTTTCATTTGCTTTTTAAATCATGTACTCTTATGCATGAAGATGATTATACCTACCGAAATACATAACATTGTTTAGCACTGTTTAATACAATAAACTGTTGTCTTTGACGGTAAGTACAAATTACCACTGATTTACTATACGTACAAAGGGATTAATTCCATCAAAATAAATTCTATTTTTGCTTTTTAGAAGCTAAAATAGCTGAAATTATATCATTTATCTATAACAGCTGCACATGAACAAATCAGCAGACAACCAACACATAGAATATCACAGGAACAAGAGCAAACACATTCTCCACTAAATGTTGAATTCCATTCTTCTGACTGTTGTGTTCTTTAAGAATCACTGGGGCATGCATACCTGATACAACCATTTGTTATGCATTAATGCCAGGGCTGAATAGAGACAGCGAAACTGTATGTACCAAAACTGCAACCAAGCTCAGTTACCAGCGACGGCTTCTCATTATCAGTGAGAAAGACAGAGACAGAACAATAATGTAAAAAAGGAGGAAATTAATTTACGACTTCATATATCATGTACCATGTCTAGTCGGTGGATCTCTAGGCGCACAGCTGCTACTGTCAGCCGTACCTACAAACATCTGACACAACTGTCAGTATTGCAGTCCTCGCACAGACACAAAATTAGGCGTACGCTATAGTGGATAGGAGAGTTCCAGTTTGGAGATTTTTATTATTTTGAGTTCATAATTTGTAACTATGAAGATTCAAGCTGTGTAAGATGTTACGCTGTATGTACTCGTAAATAGCTATCACAGATCCACAGATTTATATTTGAACCTCAAAACACAGTGGTACCAAAATGAGCATATATGTAAAAATATACGATCCAGACAACTTTAAATCTAGACCCACTCTACTAAATGTAATATAAATCCTTCGAACATTTTCGTAGGTGAGAAATGCGGGCAAATAGACACTACAACCTCCCCAAAAAGGTTCATTTTAAAAGGCTTACATTTTGAGCAAATAATGGAAAATCATATTCGACTTCTGCCGCTATTTGGACAAGCCTTATGTTCTTTATGTATTGAACGATAATACACCAGTTAGATGTCTTAGCCTCATAATGATTAGGACGAACTCAAAGCGTGACTCAACGATACTGAAAATCACTGAGTAATGGCAGTCTACAGTTTACTTAACAACGCCGTTTCAATTGGGTATGTCACGAAGTGTGGGTGTACAAGTAATTACGGCAGACGAACGTGGACTGTTTATCATAGCATTTGCCTGCAAGCACCGAGAATTGCCTCCATCAGGTAAACTGAATAAGGTCGGTTATAGTAATAAACTACTCGTTAATGGCTAAGATTTAATAACGTCAGTTATAGATGGATGGATGGATTTGCATTTGGGTTCGGGGTCTCTCAGCCCCGATGCACCTAGGCCTTGATTGGGACGGACCCTTTGTGCCCCACATCGAATCATGAGAGCCCCGCAACCTTACTATAGTTCCAGATGACTCCCAAGCCTAAACTCCTAATATCCTCTGGCTCCAAGAAAAAGGAGCCCAGGTACGCATGTCTGAGTGAGGCTAAAGCTTCGCACTCACATAGAATGTGAGCCGAGGTTTTCTCTCCCACCCCGCACATCCTACACAACGGGCTGTCAATCAGCCCTAGTAGGTAGAGATGTCTCCTCAGGGTGTTATGACCCGTAAGAAGGTCAGTTACAACCCTGGATTGAATCCTATTAAATGTCATAAATTTTGCCCTGGTATCCAGACTATGTGCCGAGATAAACGCTCGAGCCTGCCTTTGGGTATCACCAAGACCTCGCCATTGGGCCCCGTGCTGGTTCGCCAGCCAGCGACCGAACCTCTTTTGTAAATCTCGCCTAGAGACCCCCAGGGCCGGCTCGGGTCCAAGAAACATCACAGCAGTGCGCCCCTCGCGAACCCATCGGCGATTTCATTACCTCGTATCCCAGTATGTCCGGGGACCCAAAAATGCCCACTGCATGCCGGATAGAGATATCTTTCAACGCCTTTTGACACTGGTGAACCAAAGGAGACGTTGTTCTAACGGCCTTAAGGGCTTTCAAGGTCGCTAGACTGTCGAGCAGATACTCACGTATTTCCCCGGTCTCAGATTGTATCTCATTGTCACAGGCTAAGATAGCATATATCTCCGCCTGAAAGACTGTTGCGTGTCTACCTAAGGAAAGGTTGAGCCTTCGTCCCACCGGTTGCCCATAGATACCAGCCCCGGTCCCCTCCCGCATCTTGGACCCATCTATAAACCAGACCAGCCCTTTCACTACAGTAGGAGCACCAGTTGCTTTAGTCCAATCGTCCCTCGTCAACATGGTAACCCTATAATGGGGTTCAAAGCTGTATGCTGGCCTCATAACGTCAACCCCCATATTAAATATTGGATCTGGCTGAAGCCGCATCAAAATACTGATGTGTCCTCTACTGGGATGTAGGTAAGACCGACATCCCAGCCTCCAGAGTCGATGCGCAGCTGACCTAGCCTCACTCTGAACCACCAAATCCAGTGGAGGGAGGAAGATGAGTACTTCCACAGCATTGGTGGGAGTAGTGCGCATAGCTCCCGTTATACATATGCAGGCAAATCTTTGTACCCTGCTTACTTTCTTCTTGGCAATGGCCGTCTGACAGCCAGGCCACCATACCAAGGATGCAAAAGTGACGTACTGCCTGATGAAAGCAACGCAGAGCCAATGAACCACCCTGGGTTTCAGGCCCCACGTCACAACACAGGCCGTCCTACTGGCCCACATCGAGTTTTGAGCCTTCTTCACTTTAATATCAACGTGTTCCTTCCAGGTCAGACGTGAGTCCAGGATCACTCCTAGGTACTTGACCGACATGGAACTTTGAAGGGTCTTCCCAAACAGATGGGGCTCGAAGAAACCTGTACGTTTCCTCTTTCTAGCGAATGCAACAAACTCGGTCTTGTCGGGATTAACCGACAGACGAAGTCCACCACACCACAATTCAACGGTATGCAGGACCCACTGTATGAGCCCTGATACCGTGTTTGGGAATTTCCCCACCGCTAGAAGACAGATATCATCCGCTTATCCCTGTGGATAAACGCTCCACACATTGAGCCTTACTAGCAGTTCACTCACAACAAGGCACAATAAGAGGGGTGATAAATCCCCCTGATGGCAGCTCCTAGACACCACGACACCCCTGGAGACACCCCCGAAAGCTGTCGTGGCCAGCCGATCCTCCAGGGTGGCTCTAATCCATCGTACTACGGTTTGATCCACCCCATGTCTGGTCAGCGCTGAGCACATGGAGTCACAGGAGGTATTGTCAAACGCCCCCTCTATAAAGAGAAAGATACCTAAGGCAATATCCTGATGATCAAGAGCCTTCGCAACTCGTATTACGAGCTGGCGAAGGGCCGTTTCCATATATTTCCAAGCCTGGTATGCATGTTGTTGTGGTGCAGTGGCCGAAGCGCCAAAATTTCATCCCTTAAAAATCTATCCACCACCCTCTCCATGATCTTCAATAAGAACGATATGAGGTTGATGAGTCTAAAATCCCTGGGTCCACAGAAGGAACTCCCACCGGGCTTAGGTATAAACACTACCATAGCCTGGCGCTACAAGGCTGGAACATATCCGGTCGCCAGGCAGGCAGGAAAGATCCTAACGAGGTACGGAATAAGGATCCCCCGTCCCTTTTGCAGAAGGGTCGCGAAAATCCCGTCCATGTCCAGACTTTTATATGGGGCGAATGAATCAATCGCCCACTCCACCCCACGATAGGTAATGATCCTCGCAGCTACAAGCCAGTCCACACGTGTGGCGCGGCAGGCATCGGCGGGTACCAAACACCCTTCCACAGCAGTTGAGTCGGGAAAGTGAGTAGCAAGCAAGAGATCCATGGTTTCTACCTCGGATTGCGTACGCTCTCAGGTAGGAGACATAAAGGATCTCAGGGTAGGCTCAGGGTCCCTAGATAAAGCACTGTGTAATCTAGCCGACTTAGGTGGATCGTTAAAGGAGGTACAGAATGTACTCCAGGTCTCTTTGGAAGCCTTGCGTACCTCCTTCCTATATCTCCGTTGAGCCTCTCCATAGAGTTCCCAACTAGATGATTTGTTGTCAGCCCGACATCTACTAAAGAGCCGTTAGACTTCTCTCCTTAGGGACTCTAATTCTGATGTCCACTACAGAGATTTTCTCCCATTCTTAGGAGGTCTAAGAGGGCAATTATCCTCATAAGCGGTGATAAGGGCCTGCTAAATCCAATGAACAGCAAGCCCTAATCCATCTTCTTCTTCCATGCTCATCTCGGGTCCCCTCAGGCCCTCTCGGAAGGAGCCCAATTGGTGCCACTAGGATTCCTGATCAGGATTGCCGGAACGGAGCCCCGAAGAGTGAACAGAATATGTCTATGATCCGATAGCGAGGGCTTCCGAGACACTTAACAACTAGTGATGCTTTCTAGAAATCCGTGAGACCCCAGGGAAATATCAATCACCTCTTGCCTAGAAACATTGCAAAAGGTGGACTCATTGCCCCGATTGAGTATCCCTACGTTCGAAGAATTGAGAAACTCAAGCAGAGACTCTCCTCTACCATTGCAGTTGGTGCTACCCACGCAGTATGATGTGCATTGGAGTCGCACCCCACAATTAAGCGTAGATTCCCCTTCTCGCAGTATCTCACGAGATTCTCATCTCCCTTGACTGGGGAGGATCCTCGGAATCATACGGCAGGTAAGGAGAGTAAACGACTAACCGCTTTTCTGCTCGAACCTCAATATACATTATTAGGATTGCTACGAGGTCCCTACAAGGGAATCCCGGCAGCGCCCATGCATTCATGTTCCTCGCAAGGACACAGGCTATAGTTCTTTTCTTTCCTCTAGCAGAGTAAAGGGTATATCCAGGAATATTCAGGCCCCTGATACAGTCCTCACGATACCACGGTGCCTTCACCAGTGCCATGTCTATTCCTTTAACGCCTACTGGTCTGGTAAGAATTCCAGAAGCAGCAATGCTATAATGCAGATTGGCCTGAATGAAAGAGATGGTACTCACCACAACCCGTTCCGCCTCCTCCTCCTCCTCTTCCTCCTACTCTTCTCTTATTTCTTCCCCTCCGACTTGGGGCCCAGAAGGTAGAATGTAGCCTGCCCCACACCACTGAAGGTCCCCCATCCCAACCTCTCCAACACACTGACAGAGGCTGTATCAATACTGAGCACCAGACGGACCCCGTTGGACTCCTCCCTGCGCTCATAGACTCTACAGTGCCTAGTGTCCAGACCCTGGTTCAGCCTGCGAAGCCGCAACTAATACCGCTCAGCGTCCTCCGCATGGCCCGGAAACAGTCCACCACCCTCTTGTAGGTGCGAAGAGCATCCAGGCCCACTGACGTGAGCCTGGAGTCGACACAGGCCACGAGGGTAGGTACCCTGGCAGCCAACCAGTCCTTGGTCCTTCGTCGTGGCAGACCATAATAGCCGCCCTTCAGCCCAATAGGAATCAACCAGCCTGTGGGTGAACCCATCTTCAGGGAGCTCATCCATATGCCGGCCGATCGCCCACCGGAAATCCGTGAAGTTTTCTTTGGAGATCTGACTCTCCGGATAGTTCTCACAGACAACCGCCACCCTAAGTCCCTCCCGGTCGACCCTGGCGTAACCAAGTTGCCCAAACTGTTTGGGCCTCTCAGTACCCCCCCCTCTCGGGAGTGCCCCCGGCCGACCGCTGTCGCTTGTTTGGGCATGGTGGGAGCCCTCTACTTTCCGTAGATTTACCCCGCTGGACCACGGATGTATATGGCTTCTGTAAAGTTTGTGGCTTACCGCCTGGAGCAGACCGAGTTTGGCCACCGCCAGAATCCCCCGAAGGATCCTCCGCGAGCCTAGCCCTCCTCGCCCGCTTTTTGGCAGCACCACAACGGTTATTGCTAGTAGTTCGGAGGCCGAGAGTGTCAAACTTCTCTGTCAGGCCCTCCAGGTTCTCCGAACATAAATTACTGGGAGACGGGCGTCCCCCCCCCCCCAATCAGGGAAGTCTCGCCCGCTCCTTGCTCAACTGGGTCCCGACCAGGTGCCACAATCTGCGGAGCATCTGAGCAGGAACCCTTAACAGAGTCCCCAGATGCGGAGCTCTCCATATCCTTTAAGTTTTCATTCGTGCGTTCCATTTCGGTCCCACGAATAATGGGGAAATATGTGGTCCACCAACTACAAACCCCATAATTGGTAAGGCTTAAAGTACCCCTGGGAGGTCGCCTGGTATCCCAGGGGGTGCCGTTTGAGACAGACACACCCACTGCCATTCATCCCATAGGCACGGCACTCACACCGTAGGATTTGGGGTTTTTTCAAGGTTTACTCATTTAGATCCGCTGTGTTCTGTGCAACAGGGTCACCTCTCGTAAGATAAGGTTCTTCGCCGTGCACAGACGGTCTTGAGTGTTGAGAAGCTATATAACGCATCTATCAGCCCTAGAGAATTGCTGAAGACCCTCCAAAGGGTTACATATGTCGCCCTACGAAAACACAGCGGACCCGGAAACGGCCCGGCCGACTCCCCTTGACCCCAACGTCGGTGACAGATGAATGACAGAGCTATAAGAAGTGATGGAATGATGCCGATACGGAAATCTGTTCCACAGCCACTTTATCCACCACAATTCCATACGAAGAGGCCTGGGACTGATGGCGCGCCTGCGTGGTAAGAAGCCGACGAATTAGCGCCTCAGCCGTGGTATGATTACGCCGAGGTTCACTCCGAATACCTCTTCAGTGGCAGTACTGACTAAGATGTCGTTATAATTGGTGACTACGCAATGTAGCACAGTGTGATTAACAAAATGTTAACACTTGCGTGGGTCTTCCTTTATTTTTTCGTGTACAGGTTATATTTTCTCTTCACTGGACCTGTACCACTGAACACGTCTGCCATTGGCTTAACGGAGACAGCAAAGAATCTCTCTGGAAATAATGAGGGGAGTCAGCTACTATTTGCTGATCTTGTTTCAAACTCCTGTAGCACAAACAAATGAACACTACAAAGAGGCTGTTACCGGACATTCGCAATGCGAGGGCTATGAGCCATATCGTTAGTCTTACACTCATACCTCCTGCTAAATGGCAGGTGATCGATTTGCTACTGACGCTGTACAGAAGTGTAGCCACGTGCAGCTGTTGCCGATAATTGGCCACTGGGAACAAATCAGGCATACTTCATTTAGGGTACTGTGCGTCCCACCGTCGCAAACATAGCTCTGTACAAGGCTCACAGGTTGACGGAGCGAGTCACTGACCTATTGATTGACTGACTGGCTGATTGACTGACTGACCGATTGACTGACTGACTGAATGTTTATGACAGTTTGAGGGTCTGATGAAGTGACTAGCTGTGTGTCTGTGAACAAATGAATGTCTGGGTGACCGGTTCAATATGACTGAACTGCTGACTGGACGGCTGACTTACTGACTGACTAAATGACTGACTGACTGACTGGAATACGGAATGTGGCTGGCTCTTTGGATGGCTTCTTGAATGACTGAATTAACTAAAATGCAAACTGACAGATTATTTGCCGAAGAAATCTGGCGCCGATCCCGGTGGCCGAAGGGTCTAAGGCTTAGGTATTACTTTGATTGTGGGCTCGAATCCCGCCGGCGGCATGGATGTCTGTCTCTTGTGAGTGTTGTGTGTTATGTAGAAATCTCTGCGAAGGGCCGATCCCTCGTCCAGAGGAGTCCTAGGGTGTGTGTGTGTGTGTGTTTTACTGAATTTGATCAAGTGCAACAATAATCCTTCTACACCAACAGTTAGTAGGAAGGTCAGAATAAGAAAGAAAGAAAGAAATTTGATTGCTGATCAAATATCAACAGAGCAACAATAGTGCTACTCGTTGACTCACAAGCTGTGTTAGAAACTACATTAGTCACTCATGAAATGACAGACTAACCAAACAACAAACTTAGAAACAAACTGGTTGAACTACCTCCCATTAAACTGTTATTTGATTATTCATAATTTCGTAATTAATTTTAAAATCGAAACGCGGCAGAGCAATCGGTTTTTTTTTTTTACTTTCTGTAACCCAGATTTCTAATTTACTAACCAGGCTATGTTTCAAATATGTCTGCGCAAGCACAATGACGTGCACTAGCACTCCTGGTTGGCACTGTAACAATGTTCATTAAGCTCTTCAAATTTCGTATTTCTTTGCAGAAGGTGTAAAAATTACAGTCGTGAGAGTGTCCAAAATATGTGTGACTAGACATATGAAGTGAAAACGTAAATAAACTAAATATATGTCTGGCTCGTCCGTCGTTCGTTCTGACTACTTATGCTTTTTCTTTTACTGTAAAGTGGTAGGCGGACAGTATTACTTAATGTTTGACTGATAGAGCCAGTGAAAGTATTGAGAGACAGGTGGACAATGTAACACTTCAGGTCCATACCCATACGGCTGGAGCTAAATCAGACAAACGATGTTTGATGGTGATCTGCACAGCACACAATCAGGGAAGACGCGAGAGTGTCTTCGTCAGCGGGAACCATAGCTCGTTAGAAAATGTACATAACAGCTTGACATTTTAGCATGGTTGTGGGATGATTATGATATGTGAAGTGTCAAGTATGATCAAAATTTCTTTGCATTCGGGCCTCAGGGTTTGTAACCCATTTAATAACTGGTTAAAGTCTGTGTTTGGCAAAATAGCTCGGGTAAGATTTTATTGAACTGGTGATTATGAGCATTTCCTATGCGCATAATTCCGATTTAAAAATTTTCGTATCATTGTAATCGAATTAATTAACCAAGCATGCGTAGAAACTTCATTTTATATAATTATCAACATCTACATACTGAAAAGAACGGAACTGTATAACAGAATGTTCACCCGTCTGTGATGTACTGTGCAGACTGACACTAACACAACGCGATAGAATTATAACTGCTGCCAAAACCTGAAGGTACTCTATTTATTTTCTGACAAGTAATGGCTGCCACGAACAGACGCACACACACAGACACTTTTTATCCTGCCCACGGGGTATCTATCTCATGGAATGATGGGTCAAAATCTGAATTAAGCAAAATATGTCACGATATACTTCATTTGAAAGGTCTCTCCAGCGGTTAAAATAAGGCAGACGAAAAAAGGGTAATGTTTACCGTCATGGAGTAAAAAAAAAAAGAAGAGAGATTCATAAAACATTTAGTTCAGTGTGAATTGGCATGCGATAACAAAACGTATGAAGCACGTAACAACAGGCTGAAATATAAAAATAAGAATCAAGGATTAAAAAAGAGAATTAAAAATATTTAGAATTTTTGAAAGGCATCGGCTTAGCAAATGTCTTTACTACAAATAAGTGCTTCTGTTTTATCTATAAAAAAAACTTCTCTACTAAATTTCAGGGCTGCAAAATTGCATTCTTTTCGATCAACGTTGATTTTCATTATTTTTCAAAAGAAAATACATTTTTTATAAGTTCTTCCAATTACGAGGGGCATTATCAACTGACAGCAGACAAATACCATTGTGAATCACGAAAGCACAACTGCATGGCTGAAGGCCAACAAATGGCACTAGGACTTAAGATGTCCAAACAGCAAAGGAAATGATCGACTGATTGTAAACCCGCAGCTAACGAAAAACTTTCACACCGTTACACCCAAATTTGAAAGGGGCGCGAATTAGAGTCTGAATAATACGTGACCAGTCATGTGTCCTAAAATATTCTAAGACGAAATGTCTGTCGGATATTACAAATAGGCCAAAAATTTCAATATGCGCGGGAATAGCTCAGTCAGCACAGTGACTCTATGCTGGCGGATGGTGGATATGCTTTAAGGTTCTTTAAAATATTAGTTTTTCAGAACCCCGTAATTTAAGTGTCCATTTTGCAAGACTTTATTCCGTCAATATTCTACATTAATTTCTCGTCTTCCCAAAAGAAACTACTCTCAAATTCATCGAAACCTTCTATACTATACTATACAATACTAGACATGTACAAATGTTGGTAAGTTCATCTCTCTAAAAACATCCTCTTTAGGCTAGCCTCCCAGATCCAAATATTTTTTAAATCTTAAATCGGTTAATACCGTTGTGATTATAATAACAAATATATACAAAAAATTTACTGATCACAACTCAGAGGTTTTTACTATATGTATAAGGGGGTTGTTAAAACAGGTACAATTTTCATGTAATACATATGTCAAAAAGTACTAAGAATATGCACTGGGTTACAGGTGATGTACATATAAATGAGATCTGATTTTGTACAAATAATCGATTTATATTAAAGGGTAATTGGGGTGTGTACAGATGTTTTTCGTTTCTAGATTTTATGTTAAGTGGAAGAGAGAATATTTTTCTTCTTTATTCGAGCAATCTACTAATTTTTCGTTGTAGTCGAGGTAATTTTTGGTAGATGAAATATGTGGGGGAGGAAACTTACTTTTGTCTTTAACCGGAGATGTGTTATGGATTTAAAAAAAAAAGCAGTTTTTAGATAACTGCAACGAAATGTCAACAGATTGAACGGAATAAATAAGAAAAATACTGTCCCGTCCACCTACCACAAAATATACAAAGGAAAAACTACATCGATACACACTTCAATTACCATTTAATACAAACCGATTATTTGTACAAATCACATATCATCTATTTGTACACCACCCATTACCCAGTACATCTTCTTAGTAATTCTGGATGTTTGTAATACACGAAGAAGGTCCGGTTGGGCCGAAACATGTTGTCATAACCCCCATAAGCTACAAATAAAAACATCTGATTTGTCATCGACGGATTTTTTTGTATATATTTGTCCAAATACTTTTCTCTGCTTCTATCATCTTGTAACTCTTATTTTCCCTTCACATAACACATTTCATATCCATCCAAAATAAGTTAAATTGCTCAGCTCTGCCGGCCAGAATCGTTTCCATTCCAGTCCTGTAAAAAAAGTCTTTATATGACAGTACTTAGAAAAGACAAAAACCCTGCCTACACACAAGAGGCAAGTCCAAGCAGAAACACGGTTTGAATTTTTGATACCCTTTTTTTTTTTAGTTTCCATGTCAGGAAATATAGACATTGACCTTTCCCAGGGGTTGTCTCAAAAACTATACGAACTTTTTTACCAACCAACTCCATAATTTATATACATTATGTGTACGGAATTTACATGGTAAAAAAGTGAAGTTTTCAATTCAGAAAGTACAAAATAATTTCTTTACGAACTCTTTCCCTATTCGCATGTTTAGTTCAGCGTGGGAATAAAAGTACCTCGAGTTGTCTGGTAAGTTAATTAACCATGGGGTGTGTCCTTTGGTATTTCAACTTCAGACATACTACCTGATGACAAACATTCGAAAGTTCTACCACACTTCACCACAAATGAGCATCATTCTAAGCACGACAAGCAACAGATTATATATTGCATTAAATCAAGGCGGATCTGACAGGCCGTCTTTACGATAACAACAGACAGGTTAGGAACAGTCAATCCCAACCTCACAATATGTCCCTTGAAACTCTACCACACTGTCAGATATTTCAGAAGCCTGCAAGGACATGTTTCCGTAACGGCAGATTGTATCATCGATTCTAGCCCACAAATTTATTTTTACGACGGTACGTCGAGTACGCACTTTCCTCCATTTCGCTATTCCTAACTGATTCATATACTGAAAACAACATGTTTCTTCAACTTCTGGCATTTCATTTGATTTTCCTCTCGGATTTCTTTCAAGAAAATAACTATTTTAATTTTTAATTTCTTTCCACAGGACCAAGTGTGCTGATGTTTACATGCTAGCGTAAAACAATAATCTAAATTCTTTCTCTTTATCCAAAACCGTACAAATTACATAACACACACTGCAGTTTTACCAGACGCTTATGTGACTATAAAGCCTGATTTCTCATACCAGAGTAAATACAATGATTGTGATGGAGAACAGTGATCTCATGAGACTAAATGCACGTTGGGAAAATAAAAGTACAATACAGCACAAAAAAAGAAATCAATGATTTATATGCTTCGCCGAATATTATTAGGGTGAAGAAAGCAAAGAAAATGTGCTGGGCGAGGTGTGTGGTGTGTACAACACACACACACACACACACACACATGATACATGAAAAAGGCATGGAAATTAACAATCGGAAAACTTGAAGGCAACACATCATTTGTGAGAGTGAGGCGTGGAATATGCAGATAATATTAAATGCATCATAAACAAAGAGCGTATGAGGAGGATGCTTTCTGCTGTCAGGCAGATCCGAATACTGACCAGTGGCGGGTTATGATGGATACGGCAACTAACTCCCAGGTTCAATAATGTCCGCAAATTCATTTACCAACTGAACGAGTAACTCTTTACGTGAAAATGGCTGTATTATCTGCTAAACTGTCAATACTTAAACCTCCGTTCGCTTAAGGAGCCGGGATATCTAGGACGGTATGATGCTCAGGCTACGGCATGAACTAGCTAAGAAATTGCGGTTTAATTCCCGACAAGAGCATGATATTTTTCACTTCTGTAAAGGGTTCTGACCGGTTATGAGGCCCATCAAACCTACTCTTCGATGGGTACTGGAGTTCTTTCTCCGAGGGTGAAGCAGCTGGGAGATGAAGCTGACCATTCAACTCCACCCAGTGCCGAGGTTAGAATATAGTGGAACTGTACCTCCACCCACTCGTATGTCTTTGTGGCGTTTACAAGGGCAGGTTGAAATTTTGCATTTATTCATATACAAGTCCACCGCTTCGCCCCACTATCCCCTGGGATCTATTCCTATTGTAGATTCTGTCTCACAATTCTGACAACACAAATAGAGGACATCCCGTTCTGTTTATGGAACATTCAAAAGCAAATCGTTTACTATCCGTCGACGTTGTGTTTGACGGATAGTACACGATTTTCTTTTGGACAAATATGCCTGGTGATACATATTTCAGCCTGACTGCAAGAAGGCTACGGTCCGGCTGCGGCTGCCTTCTTCAACTTTCCGCAAGCAAGGTTTGGGTCGCTACCCTTCAAACAGTCCCCAATAAACACAAAACAGGCAATATACGTATAACGTAACATTGAAGTGCGTTCGTGCAACCACTGTTGCAGTGGAAAAGCAATGAGGATTATATATGCTGAGTGTCTGTGTAGCCTAGGTATCCAGCATGTGTCGTATTGTCATCTGTGGCCTACCCCGACCTACAATATTTTTCCACATTATCTCATAAACGGCAAGATTTTCGAGAGAAAAAAAAAGTCACTGAACAAAAAAAAAAGGCATTTTGTAATTTCCTCTACAACTTTTGTCTAAATATTTCTCATCTTAAGAAGAACTAAGCGTGATGTAATAAAAATGTATATTGGTCTTCAAATAAAGTACCCGTTATTCTTGTCCGATTTTAATGAAACTTTAATTTTCTCAACGGGTTTTCGAAAGATATTCAAATGTAAAATTTCATCAAAATCCGTCCAGAGGGAGCCGAGTTGTTCCATGCGGACAGACGGAGAGACAGACAAGACGAAGCTAACAGTCGCTTTTCGCAATTTTGCGGAGATGTCTAAATTTGAAACGTTGTGTGCTTGAAACCCTTGCGACACCGTTCTCAAACAAATGGGTAGCAGCAGCGTGTCTGTGGGTCTGTCTTTCCGTAATATTAATATTACAGACACTAAGAGATGTGACTAATTCCAAGCAACGGTATCCTTGCGAGTTTTAAGTTTCTCACAGCGGTTCTGATAAAAGAAATCAATCCTCGTCGGGTGTCACACTGCGTCGAGTGGTAAAACCCCGACGTTTCGAGGGACTGTAACGCCTTCGAAACTGATGTAGCTGTTTACCAGCCGACACGGCGTAAGATCCCAGAACACTTGAATACTCAATAATGGCCTTCGTACGAAAATTGTGGCCACTCAGACATCCTAAGTGGCTTTACTCAGTACCGGTATATGAACGGGTTTCGAGATCCTGAAATAAGGTTCATTTAATTTTTCCAGTACTTGTCTTTAAACATTTATTGTTTCATGCGAAAGTGTGTAAATCCAGAAAATAAACTATGTTTGGTGATATCTTCCCCCTGTGTATTTATTAATAATGTGCTATTGGTCAGATAATTAGCATCTTATTATTAAGAAAATTAGTCCTTGTGAACCCCTAGGACATGCTGGTCTTTTCTCTTAGAGAATTCCAACCAAATACTGTATTTCCTTTGTTTCACTGCACAAGAAGTGTCCCATACTTCTAATCTTACACTGAAGTGATATTTGGTAATCGTTACAAGTTACGAGTGTCATCGTACCTAATCTTCTCCATTCTCTTGTTACTTCTTTCATCGTTGGCCCAAACAGTTTCTGCCCCTTGCTCTTGAATATTATCAATTTTAGTAAGACGCGAGTATTGATCTAAAAAGAAGATTTTATTAAAATTAATTCCACAGATGGTTATTTTATGGAAACGAACTTAAAATTCAAATGGAACTGAAATAAAAATTAACGCAAGCCACCTAACATTATTTGGAACTTAAGGTATAGTTAGTCTAACTTCGTAACAACACATTACTCTTAGGAGATGTGGTGGGGGAAGCACATTTCAGTTTGACTTCTCAGCAAACTATCATTTTCCTTGGTTCCATTTTGAACATTCACCCTTCTCTTTGTCTTGAAGAAACTCTTCAATTTTTCATGATTCTCTTCTCACATCTACGTTCTTGTCATTTGATATTCACTCGCCGAAGTTGGTTCTTGATGGCAGCTGAAGAGGGTGGAATGAAAGAGGGGGAGCGGGAAGGTAAGCGCATGATGAAGCAGAAGCGAAATTGGATGGTATAAAGCAGTAGGCTCAACTTTATGTCTTCTAAACTTTGGCACTGCTGTTGTGATGTTCAAATCAACGAGGCTTCCGTTCAATGGTGAGAAACACACGAACAGAAAAGCTGACTTGCAGACAGACAATTGAAACAAACTGTGAGCAGATACGGAGGTAAATTGTACTAAAATACATTGACAAACAAGAAAATGGCACTGAAACCGATAAACAAATTTATGAACAGGAAGAAAACCCGACGATGTTTGCGGGACTGATGTTCTAGATTCATTTATTATTTCGTATGTAAAATAAACAAGTACGAACTATAACATTAAACGTATATATGAGAAGATATTAAAGTACAGACGTACTGAAGAGAGCGATAAATAAGACGACATAATGTCCTAGCCAGACAAGTGCTGATAAATGCAGGTAGTTTAAACATATACTTCGATTTTCTGCACAAGGAACACGTCATGGTTGGAATCGTGTACAATAATAATAGAAAGAAGTAAAGGTAAAGCTATCCCATTACTGGCCTAGGTAGACCTTTAGGGCTCCATGTGGTCGAGGCTTTCAGAATTTCTAGACAAACAGAATAAGAAGGAGGGAAGTTGTCAGCCCTACGCACCGGCCGCCTTTACACGCCAGGAGATACCCCTGAATCGACCCCTGGGCCGGAAGGATTAATACAATGGGAATTCCCAATGATCCCACCGAAAATCGAAACCGCGACCTTCCGGCTTGTAGTGCAGTCCCTCAACCAACTAAGCCAAAAACAAAGCAATTTTGAAAATATTCCGCGGGATGTGAAAACATCTAAAATTACAGGATACGAGAAAAATTGCAAATAAAAAGTACAATGGTTTATACAAAAAGTAATATTGGTTGCAAAATGTAGCAACAGTGTAACATTACAAGATCGTTTAATGCGTTATTGCCTAAAGATTCTTAATTCCTGAAAGCTAATTGGATATTTAATTACTGGAAGCCTCCATAACTTAAATGTACTCGTACTTCACTACGTCAAACTCAGCAGCACACGGCAACTGGACGTATGCAACGGGATCTCTTAAACAACAACAACTACTACTACTACTACTACTACTACTATAACCACCACTACTACTGCTAACTCAACTACTACTACTACCACCACCACTACTACTACTACTACTCTTACCACCACCACCACCACCGCCACTACCATTACTACTCTACTACTACTACTACTAATAATAATAATAATGCGAGAAGATGGTTATCTCATAGCCATAGCAGTGAAAACTCTAATCTCACACATCGTTCCTATATTGATGATACAGTCCCCCTTAGCCATTACATTCTACAGCTCCTTTTAACTGACAATATCAGAGCAATTTAATTAGCCTGGCTGAAAATATCGGTACTTCAACAACACGGTGTGTCATTCATGTATGCACTGCCGA
>Ga0131853_10010755_pt1 | contig 16729 bp, 16 predicted proteins | sample TergutLab28metaG_FD_92764 | JGI IMG/M metagenome (GOLD analysis project Ga0131853, IMG submission 92764) | Labiotermes labralis P1 segment gut microbial communities from Petit-Saut dam, French Guiana - Lab288 P1 (version 2) (version 2) | ecosystem: Host-associated > Arthropoda: Insects >...
AAATAGTCCCCGAAGGAGAAGTTGCCCAGCATCTCGAAGAATGTGCCGTGACGCGCGGTCTTGCCCACGTTTTCGATATCGCCGGTGCGTATGCACTTCTGGGAAGTGGCGACACGCTTGCGCGGCGGCACCTCCGCGCCTGTGAAGTAGGGCTTTAGCGGAGCCATGCCGGAGTTGATCAGCAGGAGGGATTTGTCGCCGATCGGCACGAGCGGGAAGGAGTGCATCTTCAAGTGATCCTTGCTCTCGAAGAAGGATGTGAACATGCTGCGCAGATCGTTTACGCTGTAGTTTATCATTTGTGAACCTCTTCCGGATAGTAGGGTGTATTCGAAAACCCGCGCTTGGCGGGTTCTCGAATGTAACTTAGTGAGGCACAGCGGCGTTCATGATGAACCGGTGCGCCCAGTGGGTGGAGGGTACGTCCGTGAACTGGACGGTACCGAGGGGCTGGCCTGTTCTGCGCCCCGCTTCCTGTTCCGCGCGGACGAACACCGTGGTGATCTCGGCGCGGGTGATGTTGTTATGCGGGCGGAAGGTGCCGTCCTCGTATCCGGCGACCATTCTGTTGGCGAAGGCCAGGGAGACGGGGCGGTGGTACCACGCGCCGGAGTCAACATCGGGGAAGCCGGAGACCGGATTGCCCGTGAGTGTGTAGAAGTTCGTCAGCACCACGCAGACTTCGGCGCGGGTGATAGGGTCGTTCGGCCGGAATGTGGCCGCGCCCGCGTCGCCGCGCATGAGTGCCCGGGACGATGCGTAGTCGATGGCGCGGCTGTTCGGATGGTTCGCCGCCACATCGGTGAACGTCAGCGGAATGCCGATCACCCTGTCGGGCGAAAGGTTGTAGAGGATCTGCGCAACTTCGCCGCGAGTTGCGGGGCGGTTGGGCGAGAAGGTGAGGCTGCCCGTGCCGGCGATGAACGCGACTTCGGGGCGTTGATCCGCCTGTACGGGAACCATTATGGCGGTTTGGTCGGTGATTACGATGGAGAGGTCGGGGTTGACGATGGAGAAGCCTTCGGGGATGGTCAGCTGTGCCGCGGTTATCGCACTTCCGCGGGCTATGGTTACTGTCTGGGTGCCGACGGATTGCAGGGCAAGTGACTGGAACGTAACCGTCACGCTGACCTCCTGCGCGGCTGTTGTAACTTCTACTACAGAGCCGAACACCGTGCCGGAATCCAGCGTAACGAAGGCGCGGACGAAGTAGCGGGTGTCGCGCTCGCGCCCCGTCACTTCCATCGAGAAGTCGCCCGTTGTGCCGCCGCTCATGGAGACGCGCTGGTCTGTCAGGGTGGGCGTGCTGTTGGCGGAGGAGAACACGAAGCCGCGTTCGCGGATGTCGTTGGCGTTGATGCCGGTGATGTTGGCGTTGGCGGTGAATCTGTCCTGCGCGACATTGCTTGCGGCAAGGGTGCGCACGGAATCCGCGCCGATGGTGGTAAGCTCCAGCACCTGGCCGTATGCCGTGCCCTGCTGGTTGATTGCGTATGCGCGGACGAAGTAGCGGGTGTTGGTGGTCAGCCCGGTGAGCAGGACTTCGGTCTCGCCCACGGTTCCGGGTACAGAGCGGGACTGCACGCCGCTTGCCCCGCGCTGGGGCTGCTGGGCGGTGCCGGAGAACACAACGCCGCGTTCGAACACAGCGGACTGGCCGGACTGCGCCACGTCGATCACAACGCGCGCCTCCGTGGCAGTTGTCATTTCCGCACTGCGCGTAAACACCAGCGGAAGGTCGGTGGAGATGGGTACGCGGATTACGTTGCCGTAGAAGGTCTGGCCGCTGTTCACAACGTATGCGCGGACGTAGTAGGCCGAGGCCGTGGTGGTGACTTGCCAGTCGGCGGCTATATTGTTTGCGGAGGTTTCAAGGTTTGTTTGAGTTTGCCGGCGTGTGGCGTTCTGGGTGGTGGGTGCGGACTGGGTGGACGACACGACAAAGCCGCGCTCGCTAACGTTTGTGAAGTGCGCGGTGGGGAAGTGGCCGCGGGCGGTGATTATCGCGTTGGCGAAGGCCGCGCTGGCTGTTGTCACATTGGTGGCGGACTGACCCGTGCCTGTGCCTGCGGCCAGGGTGGTGAAGTTGACCACGTTCGGGTCAAACTGCCGCTGTGTGAGCATCGACGGCTGTGCGAAGGTCCGGACGAAGTACTGCGTTCCGGGCTGCAGGTTCGTGAGCGTGATCGTGGTGGTGCCGTTGGAGCTTATAGTCTGCTCCGCGCGTTGTTCCGCGCTTGCGGTGACGTTGATCACGTCGTTTAGGTTTGTCGAGAAGATAAGGCCGATCTGGCTGCCCTGCGCGTTTGCGGTGTGGATGTTCCAGTTAAACGTGATGGTCGCGCTGTTTGCCGTGATGTTGGCGGGTTGGTTCGTGGAGATTATCGCCGTGTTTGCGGAAACGGCCGAGGGAAGCAGGCCGGCGAACAGCAAGCCTGCGACGGCAATGGCGGTTAACTTCTTCATAAGTCTTGATGCGTACGACATAGGGGTTATTCCTCCCTGTGAATTAGCTTGCCAGGAGCTTGTCGAGATCCAGCAGCAGTTTTACGTTCTCGTCGATACGGCCGATGTTGCGGATGAACTGGTTGTAGTAGTTGATCTTGGAGCTGGGTGGCGGCAGGATGTTTGCCTCTTGGATATACGCCACTTCGTTCACGCTGTCAACGATAAGGCCGATCTTGTAGTTGGTGTATTCGATAACTACGATACAGGTGAGGGTATCGTACTCCTTCCAGGGTTTGTTGAAGCGGTTGCGCACATTGATCACGGGCACGATATCGCCGCGCAGATTGATGATGCCCTCCACATAGCTTGGGCTTTCCGGCACCTTGGTGATCTTGCAGATGCTGATGATCTCGCGGATCATGGCGATTTCAATGCCGTATTCCTCGTCGTCGATAATAAATGTAAGGAACTTATCCTTCGTGGTGTCTTCGTTGTGCTGGGGTGACGACATTGCAACGGACTGTTCAGGGTTGGTTGACATTGTGTAGCTCCTCTCGTTATTAGTCAAAGAAACCGACCATTAGTCAAAGAAACCGACTATTTGTCGAAGAAACCGACGGGGTCGATAATCAGGCTGATGTCGCCGTTGCCGAGAAGGGTACACGTGCTTATGCCGCGTATCTTCTTGAAGTATTTCGGCAGGGTCTTGACGACTATGGGCTGCTGGCCGATAAGGTCGTCAACCATTATGCAGATGGTCTGGTCGCCGTTTTCGATCATGATGATGATGCCGTCCTCGATATTGGTGGTGGCGGACTCAACATGGAAGAACTCGTACAGGCGGATAAGGTTGTAGACTTCGCCGCGCACCATGATCATCTCGTTGCCGCTCGGGTCGGTGAACACGCTCTCCATCTTCGCCTTAAAGGACTGCTGTATGGAGATTATGGGGATTGTGTACTTTGCGTCGCCCAGCTGTACGATCATGCCGTCGATAATGGCCAGGGTGAGGGGGATCTTCAGCGTGAACTTGCTGCCTTCGCCCGGGACGGAATCGACTATCACAGAGCCGCCGACGATCTCCAGGTTGGTGGAAACAACGTCCATGCCAACGCCGCGGCCGGAGTAGGACGTAACGTTCTCGTTGGTGGAGAAACCGGGCAGGAAGATGAACTGGTACACTTCCTTGTCTGTATACTCGCTTTCGTGCTTGCGCAGGAGGCCGTTCTGGCGGGCTTTGTTGATAATCTTGTCGCGGTTAAGCCCCGCGCCGTCGTCGCTTACGATTATGAGGACGTCGCCGCCGGAGTTCTTGGCCTCCAGAGTGACCGTACCCTTGCGGGGTTTGGTCTTTTTCGCGCGGACGTCGGGAAGCTCGATGCCGTGGTCGATGGAGTTACGTATAATGTGCATCAGCGGGTCGGCGATATGTTCGATGATGTTCTTGTCAACTTCCGTTTCTTCGCCGATGATCTTCAGCTCTACGTCCTTGTTAAGCTGCTTGCACATATCGCGCACGATACGGTGCATCTTGAAGAATGTGGCGGAAAGCTGGATCATACGCATGGACATTACGTTGTCCTGCACATCGCTGATGATCTTGCGCAGCTGTAATGCTTCCTTATAGAAGCTTTCAAGCTCGAGGTTCTCGAGATCCTTGTTCTGCGTAACCATGGATTCGGCGATAACAAGCTCGCCCATCAGGTTCAGCAGCTGGTCCAGCTTGCTTACGCTTACGGAGATCATGCTGGAATTTTGCGCCTTCTTCGCGGCGGGCTGTTCGGCCGCGCCCGCGCGCATCAAGGCCGGATCCATCTTTGCATCCGCATCGCCCGGCGTTTCCATCGGGTCGGCCGGAGCCGGCGCGGGTTCGCCGGCGGCCGCGGCTGCCGGTGCTTCCTGCACGGGTGCCGGAGCCTGGGTGGGTTCCGGGGCGGGTGCTTGCTGTGCGCTTTCTTCCAGCATGTTAAGCGCGAGTTCGCTGATGTAGAGGGTGTTGCTCAAAATGGTTTGAAGCTGATCCAGACTTTTGTCGCTTGTGAACTCCGTCTTGAAGCCGAAGCGGCGGATGTCTTCTATAGAGGCTTCGCTTACGATGTCAACCGGTATGTGCGTGATATCGCTTGCGTGTTCTTCGAGGTTTCGGACAAAGGTGTATGCGCGGACGTTCTCCATCTCCGCGCCTTCGTCGAAGCGGATGAACGCGCTGTACCTGTTGCTGCCCTGCGCCACGGCCACGGCTCCGGCGGAAGGCGCCTGCGCTCCGGCCGTGCCCGTGCCGCTGTCCGCCTCCCTGGTTGTTTCGAGAACAAGTTCGCGCAGGAATATTGTGTCCATCAGCTGGGCGTGCAATTCGTCGTATGTCAGCTTGCTGTCGCACTCAAATGTGAAGCCGTTGGCGCGTATCAGCTCTATCGAAGATTCATCGATTATGTTTTCGGGAGTGTGGATAACCTTTGTTATCTGGCTTCCCAAGTTGTGGAGCATGGTGTATGCGCGTATGTTTTCCATCTCGCTGCCGGCCTCGAAGTAGACTGTGGCCTTGTAGCGCGCGTACTTGCCCGCGGGCGCGTCAGAGCCTCCCACCGCGAGGGGTGCCGCTCCGCCGGCCGCCGGGCTTGCGGGTGTCGGCTCCGCTCCGCCGGTCTTGAGCTGCTTGAGGCAGGCGTTTATTTTAAGTACGGTTTCCGTTCCGTCGCCGTCGTTGGGCAGGCCTTGCTCGATCTTGTCAAGCTCGCCCTTTACGAAGTCCATGCCTTCGAGAACGAAGTCCGTCAGGGTGGAGTAGTCCACGCCTGTGGGGTTTTCTTCGCGCAGGAAGTAGAACAGATCTTCTATCGAGTGGGCGGCGGAGGAAATGTTTTCAAACAGCATCATTGCCGCCGCACCCTTGATTGTGTGCATTATCCGGAAGATCTCGTTTATCTGATCGATCGCATAGCCGGCTTCGGCTTGAATAATGGTCTGTTCCAGCTGTTCAACCAGCTGCGCCATTTCATAACTAAACATCTCCAGCATTGATTCTCTATCGAAATCTGCCAATGTCATCACCTTTTCCAGAAGATTTTTTCAGCACATCTGTGCCTGTTAGTTCACTATATACTGCGTGGCGGCTACGCGCTAATATTCATTCACTCACAACTCACCACTTTCCTTCCTGTATACTGCCGGCATGATGTACTTAAACTGCGACTTTGTGTTGTTGAGCGATTCAGAATGGCCGATGAAGAAGTAGCCCCCGGTTTCGCTCACATTGCCGAATTTTTCGACAAGTTCTATTCGCGTGTTAAGGTCGAAATAGATCATAACATTGCGGCAGAAAATTATTTGAAATTTCTTCTTAAAGGAGAATGCCGGTGTCATCAGGTTAAACTTTCGGAATATTATGCCCTTTTTTATGTTATCGCACACGGCGTAATTGTCGCCTTCCGGCAAAAAATATTTTTGCAGCCAGTCTTTCGGCATAGTTTCCATGTTTTCCTTGAGATAGCGGCCGTTCAGCGCTTTTGTCAGGATAGAGGTGGAGATGTCTGTGGCCAGTATGTCGGTGTTCCAGCCCTTGCCCTTGAAATATTCCTCCACAATAATCTTGATGGTGTAGGCTTCTTCGCCGGAGCTGCACCCGGCGCACCACAGCCGCAGATCCCGCTCGCCGCCGAAACGCTGTTCGATATCCGGCAGAGCCTTCTCCGCAAGATAGGCGAAGTGGTCGGTCTCGCGCATGAAGAATGTGTGATTCGTCGTGATCTTGTCTATGAAGTTGATTACGGCCGTCCCAGTTTTGTCGTTGATGAGATAGTCGTAGTACTGCGTGAAGTCCGTCAGCCCTTTTTCGGTAAGAATTGCCCTCAGGCGCGAATACACCAGGGACTTTTTCTCGATGCCCAAGTTTATTCCGAAGTTGGTCTTGATATAGTCGCGCAGGGTGTAGAATTCCTTGTCGGTCAGATCTTTCAAATGTCACACCTTCTAACTGTAAAGATTTCCGGTTGTAAAAATTGCTTGATAATCTTGTTGCGGCGTAGTAACATATGTAAATTGTCAGCGTTTTCTTTCGTAAGGAGAGTGTATATGAGTGTAGTGGGTATTGTCGCGGAGTATAATCCGTTTCACAACGGGCATCTGTATCATCTTGAACAGGCGCGTGCCATAACGGGCGCGAACCGCGTCATTGCGGTGTTAAGCGGCAACTTTGTACAGCGCGGCGAGCCTGCGATTGTCGGCAAGAACGCGCGGACGCGTATGGCTCTCGAGGCCGGTGTGGACGTTGTGCTGGAGCTTCCTTATCTGTATGCGTTAAGCTCGGCGGGTTACTTTGCCCGCGGAGCCGTGAGCCTGCTGGATCGGCTGGGCGTTGTAGACAGCATTGCCTTCGGCGCGGAGGCCGGTATCTGCGATCTTGAAGGCGTGGCCGGCGTACTGCGCAGCGAGCCGCGGGAGTTCCGGGACGCCCTGCGGGCGAACCTTTCCGTCGGCATGTCCTATCCTCTGGCGCGTTCCCGTGCGTTGGGCGTCCTTGGTTATGCTTCGGAGATGCTCTGCGGGCCGAATAATATTCTGGGCATCGAATACATCAACGCGGTGAGGCGGCTTGGATCGCGTATGTCTGTGGCGGCGGTGGAGCGCACCGTGGCGCATATCGGCGGGCGCGAGGGCAGGTTCGCCAGTGCGTCGGAGATACGCAAGAGCCTGTGGGGCGGCCGCGCGGATGAGGCTCTGCGCTACATGCCGGGCTTCGCCGCGGAAGTTCTCGCGCAAGCAGGGGTTTACCACCGCTTTAACAACTTCAGCGACATCTTCCACTATATTATACGCACAACAGATGCGGAAGATCTGCGCCGCATAGCGGAAGTGACGGAAGGCCTTGAACACAGAATCGCAAAATTTTCGCGCCAAACCACATGCCTTGACGATATTATATCACATGTCAAAACAAAAAGGTATACCCTTAGCAAAATTAAACGCTGTTTTATGAACATTATTTTAAATACCGGTGCGGATGAGTTTGCCCGGGCGCAGGATCGCGGCCCCGCGTATGCCAGGGTGCTGGGTTTTCGCAGGGCAAGCCGTGAGCTGCTTGCGCGTATCGAGGCAAACTCAACCATACCGTTGATCACAAATGTTAAACATGCTTCGCGGTTCGAGCCTTATGCCCGGCGGATGCTGGAAGCGGAGCTTGAAGCGACGGACATTTACGCGTTAAGCGCGGACAAGCACGTAGGGCAGGCGCACGGCGGGCGCGAAGCGGAGTACCGGACGCCGATCATTACGGACTGACAGCTTTACACCGTCATGTTCAGCGCGTGCTTGGCTGTGTCGTGTGCGCCTTGGCGCATGAAGTGCTGGTATTGGTTCACAATGTTGTTGCGGTTGCCCACGACTGACGCTCCGGCGATGTTGGTGTCGGCAAGGCCGTTACGCGCCGACATAAGCCGTTGTGTATTGTAGCTTTGCGGCATAAGCGGCGAACTGTTTCTATTTGATGGATTTAGTATAATACCCTGGCCGCCGTTTGTCAACGCCGGGTTAGAGTTTTGCGCAATTCGGCTTGCAGATTGGGACTGCCTCGACGGCGCAGTGGTTATCATCGCCGTCATCCTCTCGTACATTTGGGTATCCGAAAGGGTTTGAGCCGAGTTGTAGCGGTTGCGCGTTGCGTACATTCCGGTGTCGTTGAAGTTGCCTATTCTGTTTATAGCCATAATATCCCCCTGTATACAGCGTAGCGTATCGCGAAGATACCCGATTAGTTTTCCGGATTCTCGCCGCAAAGATACTCGCAAAATTTAATATTTCATGAAAATGTTTACACTTAATTCACACTTTATTCAAAACTGGGTGATATGCTTAATGAGTAATGAGCGACGCCCTCTTACAGAGCTTTTGGGAGGCAATTACATGAATGATCTGGTTGGTACGGCACGGGCGCAGGATGATCCCGGCGCGGAATGTTTCCGGCCTCTGTATCTGCCGTTTGTGGATATACCGCAACACACGGATGCTGAGGCGGAGGGCGGTTATAACGTAGCAACACATGCCGGAATGCCCGGGTTTGGGTCGAACTTGGAAGAGGAGCTTGCGAACGGCAAGCCGGAAAGCTCTCGGTTCTACAGCGAAACAATACTCAGCAAGCAGCGCAAGAACGATCTTGAAGCAAAGTTCTTCCGGCAAAGCCGCTTCGCCGTGATTGTGGCGGTGTTCTTCATAACAGGCGGCGTGTTTGTGGCCATGGGTGTTATGATGCTGTTGCGGACGGATTCGCCGGACGCGGTGGCGGCGACACAGCCGAACATCAGGGTCGCCGTGGCGGAATCGCCGGCTGTCTCTCCTTCGATTGGCGAGGCTGACGGGCAGTTCACATTAGGCACCGGCAGCGGTACCGGCAGCACAGCACAGCGCAGTTTTAACAGCGACTACATCGCTTCGGCATGGATGGTGTCCAACCATATTGTCGAGCTTGTGGCATATATCGAGCCGTCGGTTGCGGCTATCAGCACCACGGGCGCGTCTGCGGAACTCTTCACGGGCAACCCCTTTCGGGGGTTCGGTGAGCGGCCGCTCAGCGGCTCCGGCTCTGGCATACTCTTTGCCGCCGACGATGAGCGTGTATATATCGTCACAAACGCCCACGTTATCGAGAGCGCAAACAACGTGGAAGTCCGCGTGATGGGCAGTTCGCCCGTGAACGCAAGGCTTGTCGGCATGGATACGGACGAAGATCTGGCCGTAATTTCCATCATGAAGGCAGACTTTGAGGGCGCCGGGCTTACGCAGTGGTCTCTGGCACGCTTTGGCGATTCCGACGAAATGCAGGTCGGGCAAATGGTTATCGCCATCGGCAACGCGCTCGGCGGCGGAAACACGGCCACCAACGGCGTGATATCCGCGCGGGAACAGCGCATAATGGTCGAAGGGCGTTTGTACACGGTTCTCCAGACCAATGCCGCGATCAACCCGGGCAACAGCGGAGGCCCCCTCGTTAACATGGACGGCGAGATAGTAGGCATCAACACTGCCAAGATATCACGGTCCTACAATGTGGAGGGAATGGGCTACAGCATCACCGCAAACTCGGCAAGGCCTGTGATCGAACGCTTCATGAACCGCATATCGGACCGCGCGTTCCTGGGTGTTACGGGGCAGACTATTTCCGGGGAAATCGCTGAAATGTACGGCCTTCCCGGTATCGGCGTGTTTGTGGAATCTGTGTTGGAAGGCACTCCCGCGCAGGCCGCGGGGATCGAAAGCGGTGACATCATCACATCCTTCGACGGTGAAACCGTTATGTCGATGGAATCCTTGCAGGAAAGCGTAGCCCGGCGGAATGTAGGGGATTCGGTGGCCGTCAGGATTATCCGGGGCGGCAGCGAGTTCTTGAGCAAGGATGTTGTGCTGGACAGATTGATTGATACAAGTTTCTAGCCTGAACAGTTCTATTTGAGCTTTAACATAGCCTTGAAGAATTTGAGTTCTTCCCTCTCGAAACTATTTCGAGAAAATTCCCCTCCTTTTAAGAGCGTCTGACATCAGACGCTCTCTTTTTTTTCGTTGGGTAGCCAATAACGACCGCCCTTCATAATATGTACGTAGAATCCGTATTACGAGGAGGAAGCACTTTGTCTGAAACGATCGAATTACGTGACCGGAGCGTTGACCAAGCGCACCACGGAGGGCATGTCGGCGGGCATGAGCTTGCGCGCGCATATGTTCCGATGCAGGGGTTTACGGAAATGTCAAGCCCTGCCGCAGGGCTTAGGGACGGGACGATATTCCCCGTTCTTCTCAGGCCGTACACACCTAAACGTGGGGGGAGGTAGCCATGGAGACACAGAATCACCATCACGGTAATCAGCATTGGCACGAGCGCGACGCGCTTCTGAGAAGGTTGACAGAACTTGACTTTATGCTGGTGGATCTTGCGATGTTTTTGAACACGCACCCGGGCGAAGCGGCCGCCGTAGAGGAGTATAACAAGGTAGTGTGCGAGGCGGACAAAGTACGCTCCGGCTACGAAAAGCTGGTCGGGCCGCTCTGCTCCTTCCGCTCCAAGAACAACGCGCCAACGTGGATATGGCCGGACGAACCGTGGCCGTGGAGCCGCGAAGGCAACTTCAGCATAACGGAAGGGGAGGCTCGCTAATGTGGATATACGAGAAAAAGCTGGAATACCCTGTCAAGATCACGAAGTGCAACCCCGCGCTTGCCAAGATAATCATTGCGCAGTACGGCGGGCCTGACGGCGAACTGGGGGCGGCTCTGAGATACCTTAGCCAGCGGTTTACAATGGTTACTCCGCAGGCCAAGGCCACCCTTAATGATATAGGTATGTCGTGTGCGGAAAGGTGTCAAACCCGCAAACCCGCTCTCTTCCCGGGTTTCAAGGCTATTTCGACACCTTCGTTGTTTTTGCATATTGCCATTTGTGCGGAAGCAGCTTGAGACATACCTCCATATTGTCCATGCTATGGAGAACCATGCGGTCAAGCAAGTTGCGGAAGAATGCTTCTTCCATGGCAGCGTTGTATACAATCTCATTTACCGCGGAAGTGATGTCTGTAATCAGCTCGCTTTGCCGGCGAATGATGTCGCTTCGCTTATCAATGCCAATGAGTACCTCATTCAGTTGCTCAAGCCTTGATTCGCACTTTGAACGCTTGTCAACAAACTCTTCCCGTGTGATATCGTTGCTCATGTAGAGGTCTATCAAGCGGTCTCTTTGTTCTTCGACACTGCGTATTTGTTCATGCAAACTTCCAACATTGGAGCCGCCGCCTTCACGGGCAACGATAGACTGTATGACTTGTATCGTGTTCTTTATTATGGCGGCTTTATCCATCTCCAGGCTATTAACCACAAGTAACCAACTTATGGCGAAGCGCTAATGTTAAAAGTAAATCATGCCTGTACTTCCTTCAAACCTTGTGGCGGTAAAATATATCCACCTTCTGCCGCCGGGGTGTACCGCCATCGCTGTCGTAAATGACGATATGGTCAATCAACTCCGATATTACTCCGGTGGTCAGCTTTTCAATATCCGTGAATTTTTTTATAAGCCCGTAAAACATTTCCATGTTTTCATCATCGGGATTTTGCTTATCAAGCTGTGACTTTAGCGCGTTAATAGCGGATTGCAAGCCATTCTGCTCGGCTGTATAATCGCCAAACAGGATGGCGAACCTATCATCCGGGATTACGCCAAGGGCGTTCTGCTCGAAGAGCCGCTTGATTATTATATCCAACTCGGCAGACCGCGATCTTGCCTTTTCCAATTCCTTTTTATTATGGCTTTCGCCGGCATCGTTTTTATCATCACATAACTGTTTAACATATGCCTTGAAATCTTCCTCCGATTGACCGCAAATTTCAGCCAGTCTGCGTATATCGTTTAATATCGCATCGTAAAGAATATGGTAGCCGATATAGTGTGACGTACACAGTTTTGAACTGCGGCGGTAACGGTTACAGCAGAAACTGCCGTGTTTATGTCTGCCTTGCGAGTTCTGGTATGCAAGGTTTCGCCCACAGGATGAACACCGCAGCTTTCCGACAAACACATTTTCGCCCTTCCTTATATTGGTTGGGCGTTTTACGGATGCCAGTTTTTGCACATGCCAAAATTCATCTTCGTTTATGATGGCTTTGTGCGTATTACAAACGGTGATCCAATTCTCCTGCGGCACATTCTCCAGTTTTTTTACTTTGAAGCTTTTTACGGACTGCTTGCCGCCCACCATATGCCCCATGTAAACGCGGTTCTTCAAGATGTTCTGCACACAGCCTTTATTCCAAAGTGTGGGAAGATCTGCGTTAAACATATTCTTCCATTTGCCCGTCCGCTGGTGCGAATATGCCCTCGGAATCAGAATCCCGTCGTTTGTCATAATCCCGGCAATGGTTTTCGCCGGAACACCCTGTGCCGCCAATGCAAACATCTTTTTTACATGTGTTGCGGCATGTTCATCCACAATCAGTTTGTGTTTATTTTCGGGATCTCGCAAATAACCGTATGGCGCATATGTTCCGGTAAATTCGCCTTTTTGGGCGCGAACTTTAAAACTTGAGCGGATTTTTTTCGATATATCCCGTGCGTAATACTCGTTTATTATGGATTTAAAGCCCATAATTTCATTTTCGCCGTAAAGAGTGTCTATATTATCATTCAAGGCTATAAAACGAATATCATTCTGCGGAAAAAAAATCTCGGTATAGTAAGCAACCATGGCATTATTTCTGCCAAGCCGGGAAAGGTCTTTACACAACACAATCCCAATTTTATCATTTTCTATGTCGTCAATCATCCGCTTGAACTGCTGTCTTTCAAAAGTGGTCCCGGAAATTCCATCATCTATGTTATTGGCGAGTTTGATACAATTAAATTATTCTCATTAATAAAATATGGACTGGCATGGTGCAAGCGGACTTGCTGGGTGCATTTACATGGATGCATTGACACTTTTACCGATGTAAAAACCCCACCAAGATGTTCATTTTTCAGTGGGATATTTTTATTTTCGTGTCATCTTTGAAAGTAAAGCGCACATCCTTTTCGCTATAGACTGTAGTGAACGAGTGTTCGCCGAAGCACGGAAAGACCGCTTGGACCGTATCAATGGCATCGTCATGACCAAGGAGTGGGTCACTTCCCTTGACGAATGAGTCCGCAACAACCACGCGCCGATGCACGGTGTTAAAGTGCCGTACAATCAAGACTTCATCCTGCCAAACGGCAACCAAGGTTTCGTGCCCGGAATGATAGGAGACCCCAAGGGACGACATAATTTTCCAGAGTATCCGTCAACACCAAAGGGGGATAGTGGTCATGAATTCCTGATAAGCTCAAAAACTTCGAGCATTAAAAGCTAGATGTGCAAACCATAAAATGAAAGAGGTTACAAGTCGAAAGGAATAAATGTGTAAACTTCAATGAAATATTTTTGAAATTACGTGTAATTTCATTCTTGAAATTCAAGTAAAAGCGTGTTAAACTGTATATGGTATGTATCCACGATTGCTGGCGCAATATATTTTTGTCTGCGCAAACCCATAAATAACGAGGTGATCCCATGTACAGAACAGCACTAGATAAACTTATCGCTTGGAAAAACGACCCCCACCGCAAGCCTTTAATCATGAAGGGTGCACGGCAAGTGGGCAAGACTTGGCTGATGCATGAGTTTGGCAAAAATCATTATACAGACTATGTTTATTATAACTTCGATGAAGAGGATGAGCTGAAGTCTATTTTTGAAATCAATAAAAACCCTCATAGGATTGTTGAGCTGCTAGGGATGCTTGGTGGCCGCAAGATTATCCCCGGCGAGACTCTTATTATATTTGACGAGATACAGGAATGTCCTTCGGCTCTTAATGCTTTGAAGTATTTCAGAGAGAAGGCTAATGAGTATCATGTTATTTCGGCAGGGAGCTTGCTTGGGACGTTGCTTGCACAGCCGAAGTCCTTTCCTGTAGGACAAGTCAATCTGTTGGAGCTTTATCCAATGATGTTTGATGAATTTTTGGCGGCTATAGATGCTCCGCTGTATTCTTTTTATAAGCAAATCAAAAAGGGGCAGCCTGTTGAGGATGTGTTCCATAGCAGATTGCTGGAGGCGTATAACTACTATCTTATCATAGGTGGTCTGCCAGAATGTGTCTATGCATGGGTTCACCAAAAAGACCCGCAGAGGATACAGCAGATTCAAAACGAATTAATCACCATCTACGAAAACGACTTCGCCAAGCATAATGGCAAGGTTAACAGCGGAAGGATACTGCTTGTGTTCCGTAGCATAGTTACGCAGCTTGCCAAGCCCAATGAAAAATTTGTCTATGGCGCACTCAAGGAAGGTGCTAGGGCCAGAGAGTTTGAAGAAGCTATTGAGTGGTTGGTGTCTGCTGGTATGCTTAACCGTGTCTATAATGTTTTCAAGCCGGAGCATCCGCTCAAAGCCTTTGACCAACTAAATAATTTCAAGTTATTCCTGTTTGACACAGGGCTACTAAAGCATATGGCAGGCGTAGACAATTCTGTTATCCTGCTAAAGAGCGATTACCAATTCAAAGGGCCGCTGACAGAAAACTTTGTACTCCAACAGCTACAAGGGCAGTTTGATGTTGAGCCACGTTTTTATGCCAATAAAAATGGCGAGATTGATTTTCTTATCCAAAACGGCATGGAGATTATTCCTGTGGAAGTTAAGGGCGGCGAAGAAAAAGGAGCGGCTAGTTTTAAGGCTTATATAAAGCACCGCCGGCCACAGACGGCTATTCGTTTTTCTAAACGAGGCTATGTAACGGATGGTGCTATTACTAATCTGCCTTTGTATTTTGCAGGCATGACCGAGCGGTTAATATGAAGTTTGAAAGTTAAAAACAACACCCACAATCACAGCCCACGCAAATATGCTCGGGCTGTTTTATGCCACGGCATTCTAATTTCCCCAAAACTTCTGAACGTCTGCCAAGCGTTGAAAAAAGTTGGGAATGCTGGAAGGGTCGAAAAGATTATTTCTGGAGAGTGATTACTTAAAAGTAGATAAAGCGATAGATTGAAACACCATAAATACACTGGACTTTCTTAGATAGTGCCATAATTTTAGGTTGCGTCGACCATATCTTCGGACTTCGACACAACTTTAGTTTTGCGTGTAAAATGCCCAAGGTTATGCCTTGTGTTGCTGTTATCACGTTCAATGGAAACAGTTCCCGATTTACCGATTATGTGCCGCTCTTTCGGAAGAACTTTGGCAAATTATTTCATCAAGCACTAAAGGTATGGTTTTTGTTTCATTGGTTTTACAATCAACAACCTTTTGCGAAATACAAAACCCAACCAAATGTACTTAAACCCGCAAAGACTTGACCACCGCCGGGTTAGCCGCCCAAAGGAGACCACATCGGAGTAATATGGACAATTCCGGGCTTCATACCCTCTTATAAGCGTTTACGCAAGGGGGTAGCCTGACTTGCGGAAGAAGAATGAATATACGTATGTCGGCAGCCCTGTCTCCAAGATTACGAAGGAAGATAATGCTGACTTCATACTCAATTATCAAAGATCAGTACTCCTCGCTCTGGTTGAACGGAAACTGCTTACACCTACGCAATGTGAACAGTGCATAGAGGAACTGGAGCGTCTGCGCAGATAGAACTATGCGGCGGTTAAGACTCTGTGCTTGGCTGCCGGTCAAGTATATATTCCGTATCGAAGGGAGCATCAGTATGAACAAGTACGAAAGAATGAACCAAGAGCGACCGGTCGCTGAGTCCAAGATAAGAGTTGCGGCATATTGCCGAGTATCAACGGACAAACGAGACCAAGCCAACTCTTATGAGAGCCAGCAGAAGTATTTCGCACAATATATAGAAAGAATGCCTGATTGGGAATTGTATGAGATTTATGCCGACAAGGGCATTACCGGCACGAATACGAAGAAGCGAGTGGCGTTTAACCAAATGATTGCTGGCGCCAAAGCCGGTGACTTTGATTTGATTATCACCAAAGAGGTCACACGGTTTGCTCGAAATACAGTCGATACCCTCTGGTATGTTCGTGAGCTTCTGAGGAAGCACGATGTTGGTATCATCTTCCTGAACGATAACATTGACAGCCGTGACCTGGACGCAGAATTGCGCCTGGCCATCATGGCCTCTATAGGACAGGAGGAAAGCCGAAAGACCTCCGAAGAGGTGCAATTTTGGGGAACATCGAAAAATATCGAATTTTAGCGGCAATACGGTTACTCGCAAATTTTGTTAAACATAACCTTGGCGTATTTGCCGGGGTTTTTCTTTTTTAATTCTAAGGAAATTTGTCCACTGCATACACATATTGCGGGGTGATATATATGTCCGAAAATACAACCCGCGAACCGGATAACATTATTGTCGTTGAAAAAGACGGCACTAAATATACCATACGAGAATTTTTTGATGGAAAAGAAGAACTTATAGATATCATTGCAAACAGGGTAATTAAAGACGTAAATCCACCATTATCCAGTAGCATGAATGGCTAAAATCCTTGATTTGTAGGGGGCAGTAGAGTTATTATGGTAGGTGTGAATAACCGTTATTGTCACGCACACAAGAAAGGAGTTCCTGAATGAAACAGCGGGAAATAACAGCGGCGATTTACTGCCGCCTAAGTCGTGATGACGGCATTAGTTAACGACAACCACATACAAGCTATATTTCGTTAGGGCTTTATAAGTGGTTGATATTTCCCATTTGAACAACAAACACTACATGGGCTTCATAGCCATCATTTATGCATCGGGCA
>Ga0131853_10010756_pt1 | contig 16728 bp, 9 predicted proteins | sample TergutLab28metaG_FD_92764 | JGI IMG/M metagenome (GOLD analysis project Ga0131853, IMG submission 92764) | Labiotermes labralis P1 segment gut microbial communities from Petit-Saut dam, French Guiana - Lab288 P1 (version 2) (version 2) | ecosystem: Host-associated > Arthropoda: Insects >...
GTACCGCACCGCTAACCTCTAAAGTTGCATTTTATATATTTATTCAACAAATATAGGTACTGAATATTTTAAACATGGTATATACTCTCCGTTTCTTTCTCTTCAAAATGCAGTTTGTTTCATGATTCTAATGTATTTGTTTCCTGTATTATTCACATTTTATATACAGGGTGTACTAAAATTAAAAAAATAATTCCGGCGCCAAAAGGTTAATCTCGGCGTTATACGGGGGAGCGTTAATGTCACTCACCGGCCGCTTTACCCCCGGTAAAGACCCGATACCCCCCGTACAGGAGGTTGGGTGGGCCTCAGGGTCGGTCTGGACCGGTGCGGAAAATCTCGTCCCGCACCGGGATTCGATCACCATCCAGACAGTTGCGAGTCGCTAAACCGACTGAGCTATACCGGCAGCCCCCTCTATTTAATTGTACTCCTACTCATAATCATACTCATGATGCAATTTTTGTCTGGCCTCTTGCTATTTCCTCCTTCCCAGACCCAAACATCATCTCTGGATGTCAAAGAACACGTTTCACCCCCACATAAAACAAGCAAAATTATATAATTCTGCATATCTGGAATTTCACACCCTGAAATAGCAAACCGGGAAGACAAAGTATTGCCGACGGCCATGCTCCGTTATTGAAGGAAGAACGAAGCGAAGGATAGAAGTGACGATAAGACGATGAAGAAGGGGTTAGCAGTTTTAGGCCTTTAGGAAACAAGACGATACTGGAAATTGAAAGAGGAATCACTAGATCGCACTGTGTGCAGAACTCGCTTTTGGAAAAGGTTAAAGACCTGTCGCAAGACGGATCATGTAATGAAGGAAAGAAAGAAAGAAAGGACATTCCCGGAATAGGAATAACAATTTGGGTAGCTATTATGGTGCCGATGAAACACCAGCATAGAGGAAAGCGGCTTATGCTGAACTGAAGCCCCACGCCAAGAATTACGTACGGAGGAGGGGGAGGGGTAGTAGACTGTAACGCATTCTCAATGTCACTGCCCTAATGGTTCACCCGCGGCGAAAGATGGACTGGACGATGGAAGTTCCTTAAAAGACGGTCTGGATTCTGTGGTGAAGAAAAATTCTCGGTCCCCGGATGGAATGTAATCCTAATTCATGGCCGCAGCTACGCGGGTAGGGTGGGGGGGCAGTGGCGCCGCCGCCCCCCCCCCCGACGGCACACTCCAATGGGCAGCAAAATTAAAACTTTAAATTAAAAAAAATGGGTCTGCGCTCAACGGTTTTTAAATGACTAACACAAATAACGGGAAATTCAATAAATGACAGCGATTTAAAAAATAAAGTTCGTGATTTCTGTTAGGGGCGCCAAAAAAACCTCGCTATGCCACCGCCTTGACGCTCCGGCCGTCCAGTCATGCTGACTATACCGACCATAGTAGGGGGCTGAGGTCTGTGGCTCTTTCCCATTCATTTGCACAGCTTGTATGACCGCAAAGCTGAGTCCCGAACTGTAAGCTATCCGGCTCACCGACGACACATCAGTCTGTTCCATGTTGGCAACACATTTCTGTACCTTACACCAACATATGGACTGAATTGGCGGTGCAAAAATGCGGCCACGCGTTTCACCAACTGTGACAAACTATATCGTACGGCTGAGCATTTCCGCTATGTCATCGGTGATGAAAGCGGGAATATTATGACAGTAAAGCATTCTTCTAACACGACTGCAGAACAAAGCATTTTCCAACAACCTCTTATTGAGGGCATTTAAATGCACAAATAACACGACAGAACACCAGAGGACGCGTCTGTTCAAGTATTAAATCAGTCCCGAGTATTAATCCTCTACTTAAGCAGGTGCCGCAAAGGCGTTCAGAGATAGAGGAGGTAATGCTCCACGCATTCCAGACTTCGAAAATACGGTTAGTTACATGCGTTGGCCGTTTTAACCCGGGTATCCATGTCCGTACTGACATACACGAAATGTGGCATGACTATATATATACAGGGTGTTTCAGGAGGAATTGTGAATATTTTAGGAGGTGGTAGTATGGACTATTCCGAGTAAATAAGTTCATGTAAACATGTGTCCAATTTTCAATGGGTGTGGAGATACAGCTGTCTGAATGTTACGCATAAGAAGCCTAACAAAAGTATGAAGGAAAGACAAATGACGTACTGATTGCATTTATCGGTTATGTAAATGATCTCAATAAACTGCAACAGTTCAAAGTAAGTGTTCAAAAATCCCACAATCGACTTCAATGCTCTTTTCAACCTTCTTGGCAATAGTAGGTGTAGCTCTGCTGAGGTCATCTTGGCGTTCTTGCTTTGTGAGGGGAGCACTATCCATAATGCGAGCGACCAATTCATCTCTTGTGTTTACTTTTTCATCCATCCCCACAAACAAAAATCTAATCTGTACGCGCCAACTTCAAACAGCTGTATCTTCACACCCATTGAAAATTGGACACATGTCTATATGAACTTATTTACTCGGAATAGTCCATACTTACTTCCTTACTCCATGGTGCAGAGTCCTTCTTGAGAAACTAACTGGTTTGCAGCTAGTCAAAAATTCCCCACATTTCACGGAACCCGAAGGTTCATTACCGCACTCACAAGCGTCCGCCACCCGTCCCTATCCTGGGTCAGCTCAATCCAGTCCATATACCCACATCCCACCTCCTGGAGATCCATCCTAATATTATACACCCATCTACGCCTAGGTCTCCCCAGTGGTCTCCTTTCCTCCGGTTTCCCCAGCAAGACCCTATACACCCCCTCTCCTCACCCATACGCGCCACATACCCAGCCCATCACATTCTTCTAGATTTTATCACCCACACAATATTGGTTGAGGAGTACAAATCATTTAGCTCCTCGTTATGCAATCTCCCCCATTCCCCCGTTACCTCGTCCTTCCTCCTCAACACCATACTACCACCTCCTAAAATATTTACTCTTCCTCCTTAAACACCCTGTATATATATATATATATATATATATATATAATCACAAACGCGGGTACAACGTCGCTTATTTTTCCTCTCCGATGTATCAGAATTAAATGACATGGATTAATTAGTTTCTGAATCGATGCAGAGGTCCTAAGAAATAACGCCTTGATATAAGAATATGAAATATGACATTCAAACGACTGTTTTCAACATGTTGTTATTACCAACAGCACGAAGGATGTGCGTGCATGCGTGCGGCATGCTGATGTCAGCGACACGTGAATGCGGTAATAAATCTTTGGGTTCTATAAAATATGTGGAATTCCTTGACTAGCTGAGGACCTGTTAGCTTCTCAAGAAGGACTCTGCTGCATGGAGTTTTATACACACACACACATACAAACACATAGACGGATCATTACTACGCCTGGGCATCAAATGAAACATCAGGATTGGAAATCGGAAGCCCTTTCGCGGGAAAAATGATGGCCAAACATAATATTAGAACTACCTTAATATAAGTGCATAATTAAATAATGAAGAGGTGACCAGTGTATTTGAAAACGACTAAAAAATTTTAAAAAACGGGAACAATTCCGGGACTCCTCACTATGATTCCGTCCAGATTTCGCTTTTCCGTCTGCTATCTAAAAACACAAAATATAACAAGTGCAGAACCAATTCACCTTGTTTTATACGGATATGAAACGCGCTCTGTTACACTCAGAGAAGAACAAAGACTGAGAGGTTTCGAGAAATGGGTGACGAGGAAGATACTGAGACTAAGAAGGAGGCTAGAGAACACTGCATAAGGAACAGCTTCACGATTTGTTGGCCGTTCGGCATCAAACATTACCGGAGACCAAACAGGATGAGATGGTCTGGGCATGAGGCATGTATGAGGGAGAGGACAGATGCATATAGGTTTTTGGTGGGGAAACCTGCAGGCAAAGATGGGAGGATAATATTAAAATGGGCCGTAAAGAAACAGGATGGGACTGGCTTCATGTCAGTCAGGATAGGGACAGGTGGCGGCCTCTTGTGAGCACAGCAGTATAATTTATATGATCAATATGCCTTGCACCATTCGAATATATACAATAAGGGTAATAACAAAAGCACACGACTACATTCAAATTAGTTGTATATACATATATATATGTATATATATATAAAATGAACTCTTACATGTATCGGCCAACCATGTCGCCATCTACATCTGTATTTTACATCCCTGAAGATGGCTACATGGATGGCCGAAACATGTAGAAGTTCACTATATATATGAAACTAATTTCAATACACTGGTGTGGATTTGGTAGTACATTTACTTTTAAATACTGTATACGGTAATGTACCTTCGGGTCCCTGAGTAGCTAAGGTACTGTCAGCTTCTCACGAAGGCCTTCCTTTCATGGGACTGCATACAGGCGAACAACAAACACGAACCTCTTATTTCTAAAAAAAAAAAATACTAAACAAAGCCCACAAAAAACGTGGCCATCTACGTTTGTATTTTACATCCCTGAAGATGGCTACATGGTTGGTCGAAACATGTAGGAGTTCGTTGTATATATGAAACTAATTTCAATTTACTGGTGTGCATTTCGTAGTACTATTGTTTTTACATACTGTATACGGTAATGTACCTTCGGGTCCCTGAGTAGCTAAGGTATTATCAGCTTCTCACGAAGGCCTTCCTTTCATGGGATTGCATACAAAAAAACACTAATCAAAGCCCACAAAAAATGTAGTTCTGAGCCAATTTGCAAACTCACTGTCCAGCACATCACTGAACTACAGTACAATCAACAACTCAACCCTCAAAATCAGAAGAATCTTTAAATAACTTTCATCCCTTTTTAGGCTCGTTCGCAAAATTACGAAAAGCGACTAAGAGCTTCGTCAGGTCTGTGAATTTGATGTTTGTTGGACCGTGCATCATTGTGAAAACTGAAGAATAAAAAACCAAATACATGCTGCTTTTTATTTTATTGTACTTCTTATAGGCTCAATATGTTTCGGGCACTACTATACCCATCATCAGTAGCTCCCGACTATGATGTTGATTACCACATTGGTCGTTTCGTTCTTGGTTTGCTGTAGGTTGGAGGTTAGGTGCGGTTAGGCTGGAGTAGTGTCGGGCTGCAGGCTAAAGCTTTAGCCTGCAGCCCGACACTACTCCAGCCTAACCGCACCTATGTTTTAGCCTGCAGCCCGGACACTACTCCAACCTACCCGCACGTAACCTCCAACCTACAACAAACCAAGAACGAAACGACCAATGTGGTAATCAACATTATATTCGCGAGCTCCTGATGATGGGCATAGTAGTGCCCGAAACATGTTGAGCCTATAAGAAGTACAATGAAATTATAACTAGCATCTAGTTGGTTTTTTATTCTTCAGTTCGTCAGGTCTGTTTGCTTGTCCGTCCGTCCGTCCGTCCGTGGGCATGGAACAACTCGCCTCCCACTAAAAGGATTTTCATGTAATTTAAAATTTGATTTGTTTTTTTGAAACTCTGACGAGAAAAATCACGCTCCATTAATATCTCACAAGAATATAAAGGCTATTTTACATGAAGACCTATATACATTTATGACAATAAGGTAAATCAGTCCCATTACCGGCCCGAGGTGCCCAGAGGGTTCCAGGAAGTTAAGGTTCCCAGATTACGTGACAATGGCCCAGGATGGTGGTAAGGTTGTCAGCCTTACGCACCGGCTGCTTTTTACCCCCAGGAAATACTCCTGGTACTCATTTCTGTTAGAGGCTGAGTCGACCCCAGGGCCACAGTGCGATCGGAAGGATTATGTCAATGAAAAATTCCAATGAACATTTACGATAATATCTTGCTGAATTCTTCTTAGGGTGAGAAATGCTGCACACCGAAGTTTTCCGAAAATCGTGCCGCTTCTAAGATAATGTGGAAAACTGTTCTACAGCCAGACAGGCCACAGATGACAATATAATACGGCGCATGCGCATTGCATGCTGGGCAACTAAGGCTACAAACCCACACTCAGAATATGTAATAATTATTGCTTCTCTACGGCAACAATGGTTACGCGAACGCACCTCAATGTTACGTTATACTTGCACTGCCTGTCTTGTTTAGCATTTTAAAAACAGAGTGGCGCGGTTTGGGCGTTTAGAGCCACAGACCGGACGCAGGGACAGAGACAATAGCTAATTGTCTCTTGCACATACAAGTGGCGGACATGCAAATCGTGCCATCTGGCAAAACGGAGAGAGAGAGAGACAGAAATGAGTAGTAAGGGAACAGTCCTCGCATACTTGAGATAGGTCTTAAATATCTCCCAATCATCATTTGTTTGAGCCTACTGTTGATATTGCATTGTTCGGAGCGACTGGAACAATATACAGGGTATAACAATACAGGCAGTGTACTATAACGTAACAATGAGGGGCGTTCGTGCAACCATTGTTGCGGTGAAAAAGCAGTATTCTGAGTGTGTGCCTGTAGCTTTAGATATATAGCATGTAATGCGCATGCGCTGTATTATATTGCCATCTGTGGCTTGCACCGCTCTACAAAACTTTGCCACATTATCTCATACACGGCACGATTCTCGGGGGGGGATTAGGTTACTGAATGCAAAATGTGTGTTTTGATTTCCTCTACAATTTTTGTTTAAAATATTTCGAATTCTACGAAGAAATGAGACAGACATGATCAAAAATGTATATCGGTCTTCATGTAAAGTACCGGTTATTCTTGTCAGATTTTAAGGGAACTTGAATTTTCTCGACAGGGTTTCTAAAAATACAAAAATCTCAAACTTCATGAAAATCAGTCCAGCGGTAGCCGAGTTGTCCCAGACGGACAGACAGACACGACAAAGCTAATAGACGCTTTTCGCAATTTTGCGAACGCGACTAAAAAGTCTGATAACACTTGAGCAAGATGGCGTGTAGAAGTGAAGCAAAGATGAACAGAAAAGTAGACGAATAAACATTATATTGAAATTTACAATAATTTACGAAATGTTAGCAATGCGTGACAGTTATAGCGTGTTACCAGATTTTAAATTCGAGACTATTTCCAAGAAAACCAACGACGATTCGAGTACCTGTAACGCGGTTTTTCATGTTCACACAACACGCCCTCTTTAAGTTTTTTTGCACATCTTAAGAAACAGATTTGCAATCAACGTTTCGAAACCGGCGGGATATCATTTCTTGCACTACCTCGTAACCTATGAAATTTACAGTCGATAATGCTCCAGTGTTAAAACGTCAAATTTTTCTTCGGCCCCAGCTTGTACATCACACAGAAGACTGTCCCAAATACAGAGCGAAATTACGGCGAGATATTTTCACAAATATACGTAAGTCTTCGTGGAAATTGTCCGGTCCTTTTATCCAGATTTACCTAAAATCTGAATGAGTCCTTTTGGCTTCACTATGTCCCTGGGTTCGACTCAGCGTGTAACAGATTTCAGTACCAGGAATGTTTCCTGGGGAAGTACAGGCGACCGGTGCGTATGGCTGACAACCTTACCACCTTCATGTGCCGACTGTCTCGAAATCTGGGAGCCTCAAACTAATACAACCATCAGGGTCTCTAATAGACCTGTACAATGACTGCTTTACCTTTTCCTTACGAGATATTTTAATCCCAAACATAAAGAAGATGAACGAAAATCTGTCTGGTGAGAGTCGCGCTGTTCCTTGCGGACGGACAGGCATGACAAGCTAATACACAATTTTCGTAACCACTTCGCTAACAGTATTTAAAAACTGCAGGCTGCGTGCTGCCATGTCATAAGGAGAAGGAAAACACCTTTAAAACTCCATAAATTCAATCACTGTATCTGTACAGAAGACCAGTCTTTACGTACTCATCAGAGACTTAGACTTTAGCAGCAAAAGACGAAAACAACCTACGAATTTTTTAAAGACAATTACTAAGGAAGATATCAGGTCCTGTCAATATCGACAATATACGGAGAATATGAAACAACATGGAGTTTCATAAGTTAATAAAAGGCGTAAATATAGTGAGATTCATCAAGGAATAAAGAATCAACTGGATGGGGCATGTTCAAAGAATGGACCAAGCAAGACCAACTAGGAAGCTATTAGATTTGGAAACCCGCGGGAATTAGACCTGTAGGAAGACCAAGACAGTAACGTGTACACGGTTAAGTCATGTAAGGGCGTAAAGTGAGTTCCCGACGCTTTAAAATTGGGACTGGTCAGCTAAGGGAGACAACCCTGACAGAAAACATCGGTCCTCCACGATAGCTGGGGGGTTGGGCATGGGGCTGACAACCCCATCCTACAAAATTTATTGTTCAGAAACCATGACAGGGAAGCCAAGGCCAAACTGAAAGGGCCGTAGCGCTATAGGAAGAAGAAGGAAGACCAAGACAACGATGGAAAGAGGATGTTATGGAAGATCTAAAAAAGCTGAAAGTTAAAAACTGGAAGGAAATAGCTAAGGACAGAAGAACTGGGAGCGACTTGGCTGAGAGGGCGAAAACCCACAAAGGGTTGTAGTGCCAAATGGTGATGATGGTGTATCTGTACAGCTCTACCGGAACTGGAAAGAGCAGGTACCAAGGATGGTGAACAGCGTAACATCAACAACGATTACACGATACATGCATGCGGTAAGGGAAGATGCGTTTAGGGAGGTGACAGGACACCGCATGAGACCGTAACAGGCCACATGGACTAATAACAGCTGACAGCCTAATGATGGTGGTGATAATGAAGACAGTAACCCAATTTCGACGCGGAATGAATCTTCACTCTGTTAACGAGCTGCAAAACTCTCAGCATTAAAAAAAAAAACTCCCCCTTCTTTCCAATGCTCGTGTCGGCTAAATTCCAACGATTCCCTGCCTTGAAACAGCGAGAAATACGTCAAACTGTTCGCGCTGATTTACGAAAAACCACAATTTGGACATCCATGTGTAGCGTTTTTAGGCGAAAGGCGACTATCGGCATAAAGTCCGTCCGTCCGTCCGTCCGCATGGAACAATTCGGCTCCCACTGGACCGATTTTCATTAAATTTGATACTTCACGATTTTTCGAAAATCCGCCGAGAAAATTCAAGTTTGATTAACATCTGACATAAATAATGGATGCTTTCCATGAAGACCTATGTGCCTTTATGATAATATCTCGCCGAATCCTTCTTAGAATGAGAAATGCTTCAGACAGAAGTTGCAGAGAAAATAAAAACGCACATTTTGTGTTGAATAACCTTTTTCCGAGAATCGTGTCGTTTATGAGATAATAATGGGGGGGGGGGGGAAGTGGCAGATCCAGAGAGGTCACAGAAGACAACACGGCGCATGCGTTTTGCATGCCGGATAACTAAGGCTACAGACGCACACTTAGAATATGAATTATTTATCGCTTTTCTACGTCAACAATGGCTACACGAACGTGGCCCGATGTTATGTTATCCGTACACTTCCTGTCTTGTTAAAACATCTCTAGCTGTGTGCAGCACATGATCAAGGATACACAAAACGAAACTCGGCAGATCCAGTTCCGCACACGTGGCGACTCGCTCCAAGAGCCAGGTGTGATGAAGTCTGAAGTCGTCAGAGCACGAAGCTCCGACTCATTACTGTCCTTAATTAACACAGTAATTCATTCAAAGGCAAGATGAACGAGTATCATGTTACTTTTTTTCTTTTTTGGTTAATTTTTCGTTCCTCATATCTGAGTGAACTCCACAGGAAACAAATTATCAGAAGCAACGACAGTGACGTCATTTCTTCGCGTGCGTCCGTAAGCGAGAGGAAAGGGGTCGAATTCATTACGTCACATTATTCCTCTGTCGTAAGGCTACCTTCCGTACGTTTGGGCGAACATTAAGGGAATGAATAATATTAAGTACCTTTCACTACAAACCAACCCCCAAGGCAAAATAAACCATAATTTTTAAAATAAGCAAAGATTTTGATGCAACACAGTGTATCGCCCGTTCTGTCACTTTTTATCAGGCGTGGCGTGGGTATACTCAACGATTTCGTGAAACACGTACAAATCAAATCGTATTACAAACCAAATTTAATCTATAACATTCCGGCAAGATACCTCACGAAATACACAACACCCTGTATAACGTATTTCTTCTTCTTTTATTACAATGCGTGGTTTCAAGCCTACATCACGTCCATTGATGACCGAAAAGCACACAAATATGACTGAAGTCCGGCAGGTTTTATAAAATTCTAACCCGGAATATTGGGGTAAAATTCTTGACGAGACACATCAATTATAAAAGGCTGAGAGTCAAACCCCAGACCACACTCACGAACATCACTGAACTCCATACAAAGTAACATTTATGTGCGAATAAATCGGTGTGATATGTCGCACTGCCTGGCGGTTGCCTTCCCATGGTATCCGTGTCCTGTCACCACCATGTCCCCACTACATGTGGGTCCGGTCCGCCGGAGCCTGGATCCGCTGCTTGCTCTGCTAAGATCAATACCAGCCGCCCCCACCACCTCCATCTGCAACCCCCGCGCGGACTCGACCTTCAGCTGTTTACAAAACATGTGTCACCTGTCACGATGGCTTACGGAAGCCTAGCAATGAGGTCCCAACTTAAAGGTTGCAGATACAAATCTACTAGAGGCCTCCAGGTTTTCAGATTTTCACCAGCGGTTTTTGCTCATATAATTATAATAACAATAATAATATATTTGACTGCAAATGGGCTGTCACCCGGTGGCAGTGGTTATTATTCATGCACATAAATATGAAATAAAAGGAAAAGCAGTCCCATTACAGGCCTGGAGTGGCCCAGAGGGTTCCAGGAAGTTAAGGTTCCCAGATTTCGTGACAATGGCCCAGGATGGTGGTAAGGTTGTCAGCCCTACGCACCGGCCGCCTTTACCCTCAGGAAATGCTCCTGGTACTCATTTCTGTTAAAGGGTGAGTCGACCCCAGGACCATAGTGCGATCGGAAGGATTATGTCAATGAAAAATTCCAATGACACCATCTGGAATCGAACCAGCGACCTTCCGACTTGTAGCACAGCACCTTAACCACTGAGCTACCGCGGTCCAAAATATGAAATAAAGATAGCATAAATACGAAGTAAGGATCTAATAAATGTACGTCGGGAGGGCTACATGAGAAGCATGTAGTGGCAATTTGGAGTGTTGGGAACCATCTCAGGATTCGCTTATAGACACAGGGAAACCGAGAAAAACCTGTGTCGAGGTGGTCGGTCGCAGGACCTTCCGAATACTGACTTCTAGCCAGCAGTCCGGCATCTGAAGTATGTAATAAAACAACTCACCCAACTGGAAATACAGTGAATATGAGTAGCCACACCTGACCATCAGTTGAAATACTTTCGACAACACGGACTACCATGAGAGGCCGTTACTACACAAGTCCTACCGACAGAGTGAATGTACAGTAACAACCATATCCAGTGAGCAATCTTAGGGTGAAAAACCTATTCAAAGCGTCAAATATCTACTCATGTTTAACTTGTTTTAACTAGACATCATACGTTTCACATTTTATCCAGTATCATATTTTATGTACATCCACAAATGTAAATACTGGGATCCCAATATCTAAAACAGCACGTGAGACCTACTTTGCTGAAGGCCTGATGATGACCTGTTAACAGGTCGAAACATGTAGCCTATATACTCTAATAAACATCTGTTGTGGTGACGTGTATTAGTCGATTTGTTTTTATTGCGTTCGAGCACTTGGCGATGCCCTCTTTAAAGTATGCAAGACAGCAATACACACAGTAAAACAACATACATAAGGTAACAAAGATACACACAAGACAATAACACAATACACAAAAGATCAACTACAGTTAACAGCAATGCACATAGGAAAAGCAACATAATGGAGAGAAAGTACTGTACCTAGTTTCTAATATTGTTAATGCACAGACATAACACACGAATTTTAACACGACCTTCACTTCACTTCTTGCCTTCAGCAGCCACCTGAACCTAACTCAGGCAACCTGAATACACAGGTAGCACGTGCTTCCGAAACGACGGAACATACCTATCCTACACGGCGTGACAACCGTAAAGACATCAGTTGTACAAATCTATTGTTGTAGAACAGTGCATTGTTCAGCGAGCCACTGCAAAACAAAACAGTTTTCACCGCTCAAGACAAATGACAGAAGTGCTTACACGGTACCACAACAATGGGATCTGTAAATGGCAGTACGGTGTCAACTGCAGGTACCAATTAACGCCTCACATCACAGCGTTTATAGGGGTGCGTCAATCATAATCCTGTGGCGATGGCAGACAAAGTTGCGTTAATTTCTCGAAATGGCAAATACATTATTACAAAACTTTGCATCCCACGAGGTCAAGGATTAACCTTTTAAAGCCTAGCGGTCAGTGTACATACCACTAGATTCAACAACGAAAAATTCAACATGAAGCTCACATTACGTTCACGCATATTGTACGGATCTGAAAACAAAGAACGGCTTTCACCTTACGCAGCATTAACAGATTGGTTTTATATAACTGAAGCGGAGAGTGTTTACCGCGCGGTACGATCTGAGTCCTTATACAGGGCGTTTCATAATGTTCTCCGTGATTACGAACATTTATAACAAGAAAACCAAAGGACCTACCTTAATGGAATTGTTCACAGCCACAGGAAAACTGAACAATTTTTTTTTGACAACTAGAGATGTTCGATGTGTGCACCACGGGTGACACGACACACATCGTTACGACATTCAGGTTCTTCCCACACACGCGTCAACATGGGTGCATCGATATTCTTCACTGCTGCAATGATCCGTGCCTTTAGGTCGGCGAGGTCACGTGGCAGTGGTACTTCATGTACGTTGCAAGAAATGCACGTTGCACAGTAACCACAGACTTACTCGTGTGATATTCCAATATACATAACGACTTCTCCCCCAGAGCGGCCATTTTCTCACTACATACACTCGCATCGCCTAGCGGCAGAAATGTGAACTACGATGATAAACAACTTACTGGGAAAAACATTTTTGAGTTGTTCCTTCTGTCTGTACAGATTTCGTAAATACGTGTCCTACAGTTTTCCTATAATAAATTTTTGTAATCCCGGAGCACATTATGAAACGCCCTCTATAAAACAGACACGACTAGCCTTTAAAGGACATTCAAGAATAATCCGGTTACAATGAAGTCACGGTTCAAACCAGAGCTCTGTATGTGGACACATCGTGCGTCTTGTGAAAGTCAAGTTGCACTTACGGATCAGTCTTTGAAACAACAGATGTTCAGGTGACCTACTCCGTAATGAGCTACCGCGACGGTGCGTGTACTGCTGCCCACAGTGGCGGACTGACGTCACCTGCAACACAGGAGGTGTTCGTCAAGGCCCGGTTACAATTTCGCTTTTAGGCGAGGCCGCAAAATTGTGAAAATCAGCTGTTACCTTCGTCACGTCTGTCCGTCCGCATGGAAAAAAATCGGCTCCCACCAAACGGATTTTCATGGAATTTGATACTTGAGTATTTTTTCGAAAATCTGCTGAGAAAATTCATGTTTTGTTAAAATCTGACAAGAATAATGAGTACATGAAGATCTATGTACATTTACGATAATACCTCGCTCAGTTCTTCTTAAAATGAGACATATTTCAGATAAAAGTTGTAGCCAAAATTAAAACAAATTTATGTTCAATTATCTCCCCCCCCCCGGAAACTGTGCCTTTTCAAACAATGTAGAAAAATATGCTAGAGCCAGACCGGCCACAGATGACACTATAATGCTGCGCAGAAAAGATAGGATCTTGTTGCCGGCTAATTAAGGCAAGAATACAGACACACACTCATTAATATGTAATACTTACTTTGTTTCCACTGCAACAATGGTTACGTGAACGAGACCCAACGTCACGTCATAGTACAATGTATGTCTTGTTAGTCCAACGCAATTACAGCCGGATAGCTAAGTAAACTTAAACCATGTAACAGTTTACGAAATTACTTTGGCAACGGTATGACCCGCCCTCAACAGCAATACTTTTGAGTGCTCAAACAAGAAAAAAACGGGAAGTGTTCATGTCCGAAAACGCGTGTTATCCAAACGCTTGTAAAGTTGTGACAGGAAAGCCTTCAGGAAAGAAACTACCTGGAAACCTTAGGCGTAGATAGGATAATAATATTAAAATGGATCTTGCAGATATAGGATATCATACAGTGGCCTCAGATTCAACTGGCTCAGGACAAGGACAAGTGATGCGTTGTTGTGAAAACGACAATGAACAACCTCCAAGACGTGTCCCTGTTAGCGGACTGCCGTAAGGGTACCTTCTCTATGTCCCCCACGCCTACCGTTCTCAACAGCAGATACAGTACCTCACGGTGTTCTCTGATGTCACCTCGTAATGACTGATCGGTCCCACACATTTGCGTCATGTCACCACAATTACCGAGACTTTGTGGAATTACTCAGATTATACTTAAAACTGAAAAGTTCGGTTTACGCCGTGCGAACGTGGCAGAAAGGTTCTGAAGCAATGCGCTGTGGCGTTCAGGGTGGCCGTTACCAATCCGGAGAAACCCAGACGAAGTTCGGCTCCAAATGTACTGACGTCACCAAAATGAAGACTCAAAGGAAACATAAAAGTATTGCAATCCTACATTTAATTGCCATTGGCAAGCGTGGATATTGTCACAATTGCTTTGATTTTACGATCGCCGGTACTCTGGTTTCTTTAACTTTCAAGTCCCTCACCCCGGGCTTTTCAACCTTCCTCGCTAATAACACGGCAAATTTAAGCAACTGTGGCCACACCACGAGCAATCAGTCAGCAAGAGAGCAGCCGAAGACCACCGCTGATTAACCCTATCCTGGACCGACACCCGGAATGCGTTCATCTCGATGACCGCCTTCGCGGCACGGCGTTTATGTACAAAGGACAAGATAACCTGTTCGAATAACAACCATATGTACTCGCTTAATCTTAAGGTGTGTCATCCCCGTTGTGTTAGGTCAGTAACACAAAGCTATGGTGTGTATATATCTATATATACACACAGTCATGAACACAACAATATTATAATTAGTAGCGATATATAATATAGAACTACATGTTTCGGCCCTGTATGTAGGCCAACATCAGATTGTCCAAGGAACGTATTGAGTGACTACACAGTATGTACCACACATACCGTGTAGTCACTTAATAAGTTCTTTGGACAACCTGATGATGGCCTAAATACAGGGCCGAAAAATGTAGTTGTATATTATATATTGCTACTAACTGTAATATTGTTGTGTTCATGACTATATATATATATATATATATATATACATACATACATACATACACTAGAGCTTTGTATCATACGTACTCGCATTTCAAGGGCTTTCTCTCGCCTTCCAACGAATAACGTTCTGGAATTACTTGTACATGTTCTAATCCACGTCCTTCCAATACCGACTAACAGAGCCTGTAGTGCAGGGGAACTTGAATGAAAGGCTCGCTAACATAAAATGTGCGATCTTGATGTTGTGTTCTTCGACTGTTTATCTACTGCAGATGTGACTTCGAGTGCAATGAAACGAAAAAATACACGCATTACGTTCATATAACCCATAGTTTCCCAAATCTTTTGCTCGCGGACCCCATTTGGCTTTTAAAAATAACCCTGGATCATCAAATCATTTCCTACGTAAATAAAGCAGTCGGATGACAGGTATCCAAAATTAAAAATTTAAACCTCAAAAACGATTTTAGATAGATAAAAAGTGATCCCATTAGGGGCCCGGTGTGGCCCAGAGGATGGGGGGTCAGCAGCCCCCCCCCCCCCGGCCGCACTTTACCCCCGGGAAAGACCCGGTACCAATTTTACAGGAGGCTGGGTGGGCACCAGGGCCGGTTTGGACGGGCGGAAAATCTCGTCCCCACCGGGATTCGATCCCGGACCGTCCAGCCCGTAGCTCAGTCACTATACCGAATGAGCTACCCAGCCCACGATTTTAGACAGACACTAACACAAATTAGTAGCATACGTAACAATGCGTTGCACGATCTGACATTAATTAAACAAAGTGTCGCTAGCTTTGTGGGTCCAGGGGAGTTCCTGACGGTCATGAGATATAAACATATGGACAATTAAAGACGTTCCTCGATTGTTTTTAACAAAAAATTATTCCTTTAATTGAAAATTCAGTGAACCTCAAAGTAGCCATTACAGAAACGTATCAATGGATCCCCTGAGAACTGGTCGCGGATGCTTTGGGATCCACAGAGCACAGTCTGGGAGTCACTGATGTAGGCTATACTAGCAGCATGGCGGTGCAAAATTCAACGGAGAAATCTTGACATTTCTCATTTCTAGAAAGACAGTTTAATTTTAACAAACGACACTCCTTCGTGTTTCTGTAACTTGATAGAATAGCAAGGAAAGGGCAAGCAATCCCTCTAACAGGCCTAGACACGCCCTGAGGGTTCCAGGAGGGTGGGGCTTCCAGATTTCATACCACTCGGTACATGAAGTTGGTAATGTTGTCAGCTCCACGCACCGGCCGCCTTTACCCCCCCGCCCCCAGGAAATACTCCTGGTACTCATTTCTGTTAGAGGCTGAATCAACTCCAGGGCCTGAAGGATTAAGTCAATAAAAAAATCCCAATGACATAATCGGGAATCGAACCCGCAACCTTCCGACTTTTAGCGCAGTGCAACTAAATGCGCCACCGCTCCCCCCCCCCCCCCCCCAACAAAAAAAACACACAAAAAACACCACCCCCCAAATTTTTTTTTTTTTTTAAAAAAAAAAAA
>Ga0131853_10010757_pt1 | contig 16728 bp, 10 predicted proteins | sample TergutLab28metaG_FD_92764 | JGI IMG/M metagenome (GOLD analysis project Ga0131853, IMG submission 92764) | Labiotermes labralis P1 segment gut microbial communities from Petit-Saut dam, French Guiana - Lab288 P1 (version 2) (version 2) | ecosystem: Host-associated > Arthropoda: Insects >...
GGAGTGCCTATATATGAAGTTATTGGGTTCTTCTTATTTACGATGTGATGTAAACAGTGTTGTGGCAGCATGCAGTGATAGTGTAGGTTATGTTGTGCTGGGTTGATCTGGTCGTTGTCTGCCTGGGATCGAAACATGTAGGAGGTGATAATGACTTTTAATGTGTTTTAAAGTGTGATTTTACCAAGTGAAATACATTGTGTTCAACTAGTTGGTTTACTATAGTTTTAAAATTGACAATATTGCACGGTGATAAAAATGAAAACAAGGCTATTTGTTTCAACTATAACCTAGTCATCTTCAGGCCTGTATTAACAATTGTGTTACCAGTTGCTATGCACACTTTGGGATCCCATCATGTAAACACAGTTGTTAATATATGCCTGAAGATGAATAGGTTATAATAAAAACATGTAGCCTTGTATTACCTTATACAATAAAGTGATTGCGCTGATGTACACTATATAATATTATATTACTGCAAATGTACAACAATACGGCTCTTGAGCAATTCTTATATTCTCACACACAATATAAAGAAATACTGCAAACATCCCCCAGTCCAAAACAAAATGTTATTCCTAAAGACAGAAATATAAGTTCTCAAGGCTGATGAAAAAAGAGAAAATATGTGAAAAACACCATGCACAACAAGTGCAGACAAAGACATGTGAGAGATATGAGGTTCTGACAGCAGTATTGCTGAGGATACACAAGTCTCCTGGGATGTGATGATATTTTTGGGTAAACATTTACCCAGGTTTAGTAGGAATGCAATACCTTTATCTTCAGCGTCAAACAGTCCAAGTTTTAATCACACCCTTCTCCTTGAAATGCTTGATCCTGAAAATGAAGGCACTATAATCCATCAAAATGTCCAGAACTACTCACCCAATAAAACACTGTCACATTCCAGAGGACCAGAATCTTCAAGTATCAGTAATCACACATACCCAAAAATCTAGCTAACTAAACACCATGTAGTAGAGTATTTCAACAGAAGCAAGTCAAGAAATTCTATACCTTTGATGGATCCAAAATGTTCATTGTAATGTTCCCAAGAACTCATCACTAGATCACATCGAGAGTCACATCTGGTTAGTAAACACACGCACACCCACGCCCACGCCCGCACGCACACACACACACACAAAATACTAACTCTGGGAAGCCACCATTCAACAAGAAATACCTTTGCAAATCTCCAAAAATTTTTGGATCCTATCCCTGCATGCCAGTGTTCTCCCATACAAGGCTACACAGCTTCTGTCAGCACTACTGACAGCAATACATTAAGAAAGTATACAGTTTTGGAGCCTCTCAAGCAATGGATGTAAAGCTAATATTTTCTGTGACCATACACAAAAGCTAGAAACACGTTCTGAGTGGCCACACACATTAAAACACATCACTTTTTACATGAACAAAGTGATGTAAATTAGATTTTTACGAACTTACAATTTTAAGCAAAATATGAGAAAAATGCAACTACCTTAATTTACAGCAGTTTATTAAATGGGAACATACTCCTCCATCTGACACAGCTAATCAAACAATCACAAAAGAAAATTACACACACTGACACCCACAGGCCAATGCACATGCAGAGGTGAATGGTTGCAGACATGCAGCACAGACCCACCACACCTGGGTAAAAACAAGTCAATGAATTACTTGAAATGAAACTTTTTCTCAAAACACGTGACTACATGGGAAATTTCTGATGGTTATACTAGAGAATATCTGCTCTAGAGGCATGATGTTCACAAGGAAAATCCAATAATGGGTTTCATGATGTCATGGGGTGAGTAAACACTTGGGCAAGATTAAGTAACTGTATTCATAATGCCTTGATTAAACCACGTAGATATAAAATGTGTTAACAACTTACTTCCATGGTAAACTGAAGTTTCTGTTCAGTAAGTGTACTAAGCATTTCTTGCATGGCACTGACTTCATTCTGCAACTGTAATTCTTTCTCATCCCTGTCTGTATCACAGTTTCCTTCTGCTTTAGGAACTTGCTCAATCTGTATTTGCAGAGAATTAAGCTTCTCCTTCAGTTGCATCACTTCTTCTGTAGCTTCTAGGATAAGAAAATTATCAAAATGAGCAAAACAATATATCTAAATGATCCTCCATTTTCATGATACAAATTCTATTTGCCACATGATTAAACTATTTTAAGTGACCTTATAGTTAGATGAAGACAAAGTCCCAGGGATATTTTAAGGATGTACCAGGTAGACAAATTAATAAACTGCACAAATAATTTCTAAACGTTCTAATAGTGACACTCAGTTTTTGAAATGCGTATAACACTGTAATTACTGAGACAAATTGTCAGTTTTTAAAAAATACATAAATTTTGTTACTTGCACTTGGGAATGTTGATGTCTGACATTTCAGACATATAACGCCAATTTCAGTTTCAGCACTTTAAATAGACGGTGATTATATAGCTCTTCTACTTTAACTCCATTCAGTACAATCAAGTCATTCACAACAATTAATACCCAAACAAAATTTTACCATCCTTGGCTTGTTTTGCTCTTTGAGCAATAACCAGCAAACTTTTACATTTCTTGAGTAGATCATCCCTGTTTAAATCTTCAAGGGGGTTTCGTCTTTGTGCTCCATCCGAATCCTGCAAAACGGATAAAAGGCTGTTTTGACACTTCGCTTATAATAATAATAATAATAAAGACCTCCGAAAATGGCATGTGTTTAATCTGTATCAGGCATGTCCAACTTCATACCACTGCCAGTCTTATCACTACTTGATATGGGGCACATGGCAAAACATATTTTTCCCCGTATCAGTCAACATATCTAACCTGTAATGATCACAACAGTAAAGCAAAAGCACATGAATACTAAACGAATCCATAAAGTTTGAAGGCATTACAATGTAACGTTACGTACAACCCCTCGAGTTCCGTAAAATGCGGGGAATATGACTACTTGAGAAACTATTAGCTTTTCAAGAAGCACTCTGCTTTGTGTAGTTAGTTCACTTCAAACACAAGATAAATTATATCAGCATCTTACCTTAGCAGGTTCATTCATGTTTAACGTTTCAGTCTTCTTGGAGGTCAGATTTTTGTTTCCGTAACTTCACTCAGCTGTTGGACTGTCACGCTACATCACAACCCTATCCATACACCGCGTATACGTATCTGTAATCTCTCATGGCACCTCCATGGTAACCACGTTTTAATCTTAGTGTCATGCGTGCGTACACCACGGATACTTATACCTCGTTCTATTATTGTTTATTTTGGTTCAATATCCATTGGTTGTTGGAATGAGTGAAAAACGAAACGGATCAAAAGTCTGAATTAGTACGCCGGTGCTGCGTACCGTGGTATGCATGCACAATAGCTTCGTGCTTCGATTTTCTACTACAGGGCAAGAGCGATCACGGACGACTTCGGGGGGCGTAGGCACATGAGTATGCAGATCAGTAACATGTGGTTAAGCGATTGGTATGTGAAAGTAATGCGTCGATCACCAGTCAGACTTTCTCCTTCTGTCTGCACGCATTTCAGTTTGTTCACTGCGCTTACGGATCAATGTCTTTCACCAGTGATTCCATGCGCCACGGGTCCTCTGTAGTCCACATTTTCATCTCGTTCGTTAGCTACTATAACACATTTGTTAGCTGGTAAATTAAGTAAGAAATTCATTTGCTTGTTGCATATGTTTTAATCTTACAAATGCAATATATTTAGACATACTGCCATTTCCAGATTGTTATTAATTGTTTGGTGTTTTTGTTAGATCAGACAATTTATTATTTACTATTTCTGTACAGACTTATGTAGCAGCTGATGAGGAAAAATGTATGCCTCATGTCTGGATAACATAATAAATGTGTCAGATACTTACATTCAGCACGTAATCCTTTTTGGGCTCATCAACTTTAGGGTATCAGGAATTAATGATGTCGAGATTACGGGAGCAATAGACATTTTCCTACCGCGCGTACTTTACAAACTTGCCAGTAGATTCTCCTGTACAACTTGTCACAAATGAATAGTATCGGTATTTGTCTTTTCGAGATCGGATAAAGGTTGTCATACTGCAAGAAATGAAGACATTATGTCCCAAAATTTACTCAGCAGTGAAGGAAAGACTTTGTATATTGTCTACTTCAGTGCCGTGCGAGAAGTATTTTTTAAAGAAATCCAGATTCATTGTGAAAATAGGAGGCTGAAATCGTAATTTTTAATTACACAATAGTTTTATAAAGAGAACGACGTGAACGGGTCACTAACAGACCTGCACCGAATAAACTGGTTCTCTGTGAAGTACTACTGGCCGAAGGGATAAACCAGTGCCTGGTATGCAGGAGTATCTCCAATACGACGAGACCGTTGTCAACGATCAATTATTACTTGAGAAGCAGAGTCTACCGCAACCACGGATTATCTATCTAGTCATTTCATTGGTTGTGCACGCACGTGGCCGGCATTCGTCCACAATAATCCTTAAGATTCGGGTTGGTTGTGTAGGCACCTAAAAGTGACATCTACTTTTAATCCATTGTATCGGCGCCGGGATTTTGAGTCGACAACAACAGGTGTCGGTACAGTGCCGAGTCCCATGACCCCCAATGCCGCGGCATGAACAAATCAAAACGTGCCTACTTCCGCGAGTTGGTAGTGTGTTTTATGTATTTGGGTTGATTTCTTTGGTGTTGATATCGTGTGTGTTTCTCCTGTATAGTGTTGTTTGGCAGTAAGTTTCGTTTTTATTTTGGAAGCGCATTTTCTTCTCTATGTCTAAAGTAAATTTCAGCCTCTTATTTTTACGGATTTTATTTCATATATAGTGTGTATATATCCACCTGTTGTGTTTGCATGCAGTTCTGAGAGCGGCGACGTAGCGCGCGTGTGTTTGCTTCGTAGCACACACCGTTCGTGGGCACGGGACCACTCTGTGTGACGGTAAGAGGAGGTGTCATTTGTATAAGTTTTTATAAAAGTTTTTAACCACCTTCCTCAATATATTAAAGTTTTGACTGATGATCATAAATATTTTAAATCCACACTGAAGAAATTCTTATATCATCATTCTTTCTACTCAATGAATGAATATTATGAACATAAGGAAGACAGAAGAATATAAAACTTAAGAGGCTGATTCACTGATACATTATCTTAACCTCGTTAATAGTATATGATACTGATAACAACACACATCTTAATTGTAATTATTTTAACCCTGTTAATAGTGTACGATACTAGTAACAACTCACACAACTTAATTGTAATTGTTCTTATGTTACAATTGTTAATAACCACATCACCATTATATTATAATTATATTTAAGCATTTGACATCTGTATTTTTAACAGATATTTATACAACTACTTTGACAATTTCCACATCCTTGGTACTTTAACTGTATATGGATATACGGAAAATAAAGTGAATGAATGAATGAATTAATTCTGTTGTGGAAATTAAGTTTCTTCCATATGCGTTGAATGTAACATGCACTTCTTTGTTAACGCATATAATTTTATATATAAATTTTATTTAATTATGTGCCTACATATATTCACATGTATAAAGAACTGTGTGTGTTTTTTTTTTAGTATACAATGGAAGCAACCATAGAAGATTTTATGCCATAAGGTGCCCTTCATGCAAAGAAACCAAGTGGTTGAAATCGGTAGGTTGGCACGAGGAAGGGGGAGGTAAACTTTTCAGGTTCTAAGGAATCTAGTACGGTGTATTAATAAGATAGAACAGAAGTGTGATGTAAAATTGACCAAGTAAATATACTGGTTACCTAAGCTAAGCTCCGTGGCCTTAGTCCGCACGCGAACTATACCGTGATATACTATACAGTGATTGCTGGCTGGGAGAAGCCTATTAAGGAGGCAAAGGTCTGCATTGTACTGTAGTGTCACTGAAGAAGAAGAAATTGATGATCAGTGACTGCAATATCATGACTTATAATAACAGTTGCAGTATCTGTTGTACTGTTCAGTATTTGAATGTGACAAAGTGAGAACTTCGGTTTCTTATTAAGTATGGTTTAAACACGGTAAGTGTTCATCATTCTTGATTACACTTGCATTGCACATGCATTTTGCTGGGACTGTGGTATAATCATTCTTCCTTTCACAGTACTAAATTATGGGCTGGCGAAAGTGGTTGCCCCAGCACCATGGAGGGTGCTGGATTTGTGTATAAGAAATATTTATGCCGAGATCACGCCTTGCTGACAGATTTGCCAACATCCGAACAGAGTGGCAGTTCGTTGGTGATGGAAGTGGGTCAATAGGGAAGTGATGCCTGTTTATTTTTGATTCATGACAATGATTTATGCCCCAATCATTGATGCGTACATTTATGTGCTGACTATTGCATCATCGGTGTCAGGTGTTGTATTATTTTCTTTCATTTTCGTGTGTTTCACTTCTGTACTCACTGATTCCTGTTGCATTTGCATATGACATCTAACAGGTATCGCTGTATAATGTCATGATAATTTAATTCTGTAAGATTCCTCAGTATATTTGTTACTTATCCTTTCACGGTTTTATGTATCATGCAATAGTTAGTATCAAAACGTGCCTGTCAGTAAATGACAAAAAAATATGTTGGTAAATGCAGCACGAGAGGTTGACATAATAGCTGCTGACTGAACAACCGTCGACTTGCGACATTGGGATCGAGTATGTCACAGTTATCGGTATGTTAGTAATGTGGATGAAGCATAAATGGCACTATTTTGTTGGCCACAGTTATTGAGTTCGTATTCTTGTCAGTCATGTTCCGTAAATAAGGCTAACCCGTAGCTGCCAGGGAAGGAGGGTGAGTGGTGGAGCTGCCCTGGATGGAAAAATTAACATGTTAAAGAAAAAATCGATTCTCTGCGTTCATGAAATTTTAAATTATTTGCCCCCAAAAGAGAAGTAAGTGAACGTGATTTGTTTAAGTTCATAGTTTTCATTTGAGGCGGCCATTGTGATTAGTCGCCCTGGGCACCACGTGGTTTGGGGTTCGCAACTGGATATGGCAAAACACTTTGAGAAGACAAGAAGTATGCATATATTTCCTTCCTGCTGTATACAAAAAAGTGTACAGTTGTAGTCTTGGATTCCAAATTCCTCCATCATCATCAATTGAAGCGACAATAGACTTTATATGTCTTACTTTTAGTACAGTGCGACTGCTGGTTTTGGATGTCCTCTCCTGGCTGTAGAAACATTTGCATATGTAAGGTTCTTCCACGTTACAGAGGAAGTAAAATTTTATCTGCACGCTGTTTTGAAAAGGTTAAGTGCCAATCGACGGCATGAAGTTATATGGGGGAGTGAAGGTGTAGCTCCACACATTCGTAACCTTGGCACTCCATAATGGAGAGTGGTCAGCTTCATTCTCTCTCCCGTTGCTTTGCCCCCTCGTAAAGAAATCCAAAACCGGACTGGACGCTGTGACGAATGGACACATATCTGCCACCACTGGGAATCGAATTCGATAACCCGCTGATATAAGTGGCTTAAACGTGCCTGTGTCCCATGTCACTTTAGGTTAATTTGTCTCTCTACAGGACAGGTTCCATTTATACCTATTCGTATTTCATACTTCCACGCCCATGCATGGTTTGGAAGTTACGTATGCGTCTTGTGTAGGTAGAATAATTTAAACTTTATTCGAAAGATGATGATTAAAGATATGAAGGACAATTGATGCGAAGTGTTATTTTAAGGACTGATGAGTTCACCGAAGTCATTTATATGCACACGAGAGCGTTACACACAAATTCCAAGGAAAACCACAAGTTCATCCTTATCACAACTTATAGCGGACGTAGATGAATAGTTGCGATCTGTTGCTGGTCAAGTTGTGATGTTTTAATTCGCTGTGATGCGTGACGATCGTGCAAAGTTCTGTACCTTACTTAGTGACTGGAAGAAACAAGAAACATGAGTGGAAATGGTTTAGAATTATCCAGTGTGTTTTTTAAATTCCTTACCTTAATGCTTATATACTATGTGAAGTATGCAAAGAGCGAAGAAGGGTTTTGTGAAAACAATTTATTCCAAAGAAATAAAACGTCGCTCGAATTTACGAAAGAAGTCAACGAGGTTGATTATGTTCTAATAGAGCGCTACAAAAGTTTATACTGCTGTGCAAAAGGCTACAAGATGATCAAATGGTAAAATATTTCGTTAGAATTGACTGTTTTGTACAATGCAGCATGAAATGTACCAAGTTAAATTCCGCGTACTGAGGTTATGGAGTGTTGACGATAAAGAGAAGTATATGACATTGATAGCCGAACCCAAGGGCAAGGGGCGTGACTGATCTCCCGTAAAGGCTTAAATAGGACACATGTCCCTTAGAAATTTATGTAATTGTAGAGTATTGTGCGTAAAAGTAAAATCCTCATAACATATAAGATGGACTGAGTAATTATTTGACCTAGAATTAAGTAGACTTGAAGACGGTTATACACTATGCATATTTTTTAGGACATTGTCACGCGTCAATTCCCGGCACTGAGCGAAAGGGCAGGTTGCCAGACTGGAGGTAAAACCACGCCCTTTTTATTCACATTTTCAGTAAAAGTTACGGCAGACGTGAGACTATTGTTTCCCGAATTACTGGAATCTCGCTAACTCGACAAGTCTAGATTTCATAACGTGCGGAAATCGTTATCGTCGCCCATATTACTTGGCGAGTACCACACCCCCACACCCCGCCGAACGGGGAAAAAAGCATTGTGTAAATATGATATTATTTAATCAGGGGAGAGGGGTTTTGTTGCTATGGTGATTAAGAATTTGCCAAAGTTACTACCAACAAAGATATTTCAGGGTGAAAACTACACTGCTGGTTTGCATATGTCAAAAAGTAACGTAACGCTTAATTACTGCACTATAAACAAGTTTCCTTATCAGATAAAAAATCTAAAGCATTACTTCTAAAGTCATATTATTCTAACTGTTGTGTGAAATATATATCAATATTTTTACACATATGTAAAATGCAATAATATGAAGTGAATACATACATATACATGTGTGTAAATATATATATATATATATATATATGTGTGTGTGTGTGTGTGTCACCCACTGAATGCCATAGTGGCACTATCCACATTTGCCCATTTGTAGTTAACACTTTGACTGAGCTCAAAAATGTAACTACATCATGCAATAATGGCATCTAGTGGGTTATGTTTCAACTAACAAGTGTGCCAGTATTGTCAGATGTAGTTGTTATATTTTTTAGCTCAATCATAGTGTTAACTTCAAATGACAGTTTCTGGGTTGTGCCACTATTGCAGTCAATGAACCATATTTACATTGTATTTCCGAACATCACATTCATAGTTCAATTTATTTTTTGGATTCCAAAGGAACATACTTTTCTACCTCCCTTCTTTTCTTCCTCTTCCTCCTCCTCCCCTTTCATTAGTGGGTCAAGTCACATGCTGAAAGCTATGTTTCTTCTTACTCAGTGATCCTCAGCAGTATACATATATATGTGTGTGTTCTTTCATGATAAGATGGCTAAAGCACCTGTATCCTCTATTCCCTCTTGATTTCATCTAATTTTCTAAACTGATGCTGTAGAAACACTATTTGGCAGATTTCAATTTTGCCTTACTTCTACTGTCCTGATCAAACTGAGCACATTCCATAGAGTAAGATACACTTTGCTGTCCATATAAAATTTTCTTACACTAATAAAATGAAACAATAGTAATTGTACTCTATACACAACTTTTAATTAATCATCAGTTTAAATAATTATCAGCAACATGTTTCTGTTTTTAAAAAAAACCTTCTTCAGGCTGAATGCAATTCAAAGTAGTTACAATGCCAAGATTGAATTATACATCAAATTGGAGTTACTGTAATAAGTATTCCACATTAAAAAAGTTTAATAAAATCTCTGAAAAAAACACCTTTAAAATCTGTAAAGCAGCAACTTGAAAAATAACTTTAAAACTTTAAAAATTTTTATATAGAACAGTGGGGGACTTGTGGAGGTATTAAGGTGTAGGTTGGCAGACAATAAGTCTCGCCCCAGAATTTTTATAATGTAATGTTTTTTATAAGTGTGTAGGTGTATACTCTGATCAGTTTTCTAATTCCCGTATGTATCTTAGAAAATTATATTACATATATAATTCACAGTATAACTTCACATAATATGTGATGTTGGTTAAAATACATGTGAAGGTTCATTTTACTGCTTGTTGTAACCAGCGGTGTATTGCATGTATGGGTGAACACTGCTCACTCTTGTGCACTGTTGTTGTGTGTGCTTGGTAAGTGCTGAATGCCAATATGTATAATACACTGCTGGTTATAAAAAGCAGTAAAATAAACCTTCACATATTTTTTAACCAATATTGCACTTTACATGAAATCATACTCTAAATTATGTATGTAATACAATTATTTAAAATACATGCCAGCAATCGGAAAACCAATCAGAGTATACATTTATACATTTATTAAAAACTCTACATCATAATAATTCTGTGGTGAGACATACTCATGCTGCCCACATATTTTCTACCAGCCTACACCTCCACACATCCACGAGTCCTCCACTGTTCCATATAAAAGTTTTTAAATCTTTTTAAAGTTATTTTTTAAGCTGTTGCTTTACAGATTTTAAAGTTGTTGTTTCAGAGATTTTATTATACTTTTTGAATAAGGAATACTTATAATAACTCCAATTTGATGTAAAACAAAATCTCATTCAATCATTACATTGTAACATATATCTCCTACCTTGATTTGTATTCAGCCTGAAGATGGTTTTTTAAAAACTTAAACATGTTGCTGATAATTATTTAAACTGATGATTAATTAAAAGTTGTGTGTAGACTATAATTACTATTGTTTCATTTTACTAGTGTATTAAAATAACACAATGGGGATGCCATGCCTAAAAATTATACTTTTCTTATTTGTAACCCTAGATTGTCCATTGTTATTTAATTAGCACAAAATGCATGGTGCAATGATAAAGATGTCCATTGTTGTGTTTCCTAAAATCTACTGTTTTTCAAGGTGAGGTTGCTGCCATCACACCCAACCGGCAATCTGGTAGACCAAGAACTTCTTTTTGTTTGGCTTCTCCACTTCAACCTTCTTAACTTAATTGATCCTACCAGGATCTTACACCTTCACACTCTCATTTTTATAGCAGTTCAGGTAATCAGGGTACTGCAAACCTCATATCTTTTTTAAGGAAGGAGCCCAGGGACAAGAACTGTACCCATAAAAAATTCTGTTTGAAGAGTTCATTACCAGCACAGGCAGGATGAGTATTTTCAGGATTACAGTTAAGAATGAGAGTTTATGAAAAGCTGCTAATGGAAGTGAGGAAATGAAGAAACCAAATTATTTTGTACATGTCATATTTGCGCATACTTAACTCTTTTTATATTCATATTGATTTTTAAAAGAGTAATATTATTATGATTAAGTGAGGAAAAATTATGTTAATTTATGTTAGCCTTATTAATGGATTCATGTATTCTACTTTACAGGTACAAAGATGATATTCTAATTTCAGGTAGGAACAAATATTGTACATTTAATGAACTAGGGGAACAAAATCAGACACTGATTTCAACTCGTGTTAACTGGATAGATAATGGTACATACACCTGCAAAGTTTCTGATGGCATTAATGAAATCCAGCGTAAAGTTCAACTGAGTGTTGTGCGTAAGTATGATTTGACTTTATTTTTTCTCGAATGATGTCGTATGTCAGTAATCAACAGTACAATCATATATCAGACAGATGTCTTCAACATTGTTGACTGGTATGTTTTTGTATGTTTGCTAGAACAGTTCCATCCACAATCTGTATAATATTAAGCACAGAAAACCGGTAATGTGACAGTTTCTCTCCTGGAATAAGCAAGCAAATTATATCTGGTCTTATTTTTTTAATTAGCTGAAAAGAAGTACATGGGTCCGGCTTTTGTCACCTATGTAAGTGAACCTCACCAGTATGCACACATAGGAGAAGCAGCAAGATTTTTCTGTGAAGGATTTATAGGTAAGTGTTTTTTATTTTAAGAATGCCTTATGTATCTTAATTATTTACATAATTTATGTAATATTTGGTCAGAAAATCTGAAGTTAACATTATATTTTTAAATAGAATTAAAGAATCTGTATATTTAAATGATAAAAGTGAATTAATGCACCCAGTCATATGTCTGCAGGGATGTCTACTGCAACACAACCAAGATTTGTCTTTACTGTATGCACACAATATAATATTTTTATTTCACACTAAGTGCTATATGACACAATTTGATTTGAAAAATTTGAATAATGACAGTCTTAAAATGGAAGCTATTTACATAGGTTATAACTGTTGCACAGAGTAATTGTTTGTATTGTCAACATTTTTTTTTATTAGATAGATGTGTTGAGAGAGGATGACCAGATTGACATACTGGGCAAGTGTATGAATGGTGGATAATTAGGATATCTGGCCAGTGAGACAGCAGTGTTACAGCAATATCAAATGAAGGGAGATCAGACTAGTTATAAGGAAACAGACTAGGTGCTTAGCAGGTAGCAAGAGGGATTTGGTAGTTGTTCCAGTTTGTCAGTGTCGAGATTAATGATTTTCAAACATCCTGGAGTAGGTGAAACTTTACACTTTTTTCAGACCGCTTAAACGTTATGGGGACGATACAGTGTTAGTCATGCTTTTTCTTACTTACTTACTTCAGGGAGCAGAGTCCTTCTTGAGAAACTAACAGGTTTTCAGCAAGCAAGAAATTCTCCGCATTTTACGGAACCCAAAAGTTCATTACGGCAGTCACAAGTGCCTGCCATCTGTCCCTATCCTGAGCCAGCTTGATGCAGTCCACACCCACATCCCACTTCCTGAATATCCATCTTACTATCATCCTCCCATCTACGCCTGGGTCTACCAAGTGGCCTCTTTTCTTCAGGTTTCCCCACCAAAACCCTGTATGTGCCAATCCTCTTCCTCATACGTGCTACATGCCCCGCCCATTTCATTCTTCTCGATTTTATCACCCGACCAATATTGGGCAAGGAGTACAGATCATTAAGCTCCTCATTATATAGCAGTTATGCTTATATATTAAAAAAAACCCCGGTAGAACTCTTATATGGGGTTTGTACAAGTTACAGCACGGGTGGGGGGGACAACATTAAGTCATTAGTAGCCAAAGACGAGCCAGGATTCGAAATTTTAATTTTCGAACCTATTGCAAAATAGCAAAATTGACAGCCAATTGGGGACTGTGATAAAATTTGACATAGTGGGATGAAATTTGACTGGGATACCAGCTACTCTGTACTCATGCCAACAAAAAAGCCATTTAGACTTGCCTAGGTGAAGACATAATTTGGGTCACTTTAATTTGGGCTGTTACAGTTAACATTTTATAATTAGAAACTTCAAAATATACTACTTGAAAAGGATAATAGTGCCTTTAAAAGTGAAATTGGTTTAAAAAGTGACATATTTTATTAATCAGTATGTGCATAGGGTGTAATTAATAGTAATACACCAGTGAAGTGACCAGTAAACAATAATCATGGAGCGACAAAATTATTTGATGCCACAACCATCAGTTATAGGCATGACTGTATAAGCATTTTGGTCAGTTTCTGTGATAAATCAAGGAAAACAGTACTAATTGAGACATTTGACTAAATTGCTACGCATTGTATTAATCGTTTACACACGTGTTTCTGCGACTCTGATGAACTATGTGGATACACTGATACCAAGAGCCTATATACCAGTTGAAAGCTTAGAGTAGGTATAAGGTTGAACTAATGCAATAGACACAAGTTTTTGTTTTTTGTGTTAAATGGAAAATGTGAGTCAAATGATGGTCACACTTTTCTGGTTATCATGGTGAGGACTGTTCAGATCGTGTTCTGGGTTTTGGCACTGTGCAGTGTTTTAGGTTGGTACTAGGGTTTCAGAGGAACATGCTGCCTCCATCTTCAGAAGATTTATTGCCCTTCAAATTGTCAGTGTCAACTTCTAATACTCTGTAGTGTTAGAACCCAAAAGAGTACAATGCAATAGTGATGGTTTCCTCATAACACACTATCTCATTATTTCCCTGAACACTGCAGGAAAATGTATGAGTAACCTAGGAGGGATGATTCAGACAAGAATCAAACCAGAAGTCTTCCCAGTGCAAGAGAGTATATACCAGGGCATAACAGAGTTTCATATTATTTCTAATATAAGTTCAGTGGGTTTATATGCGTGTCATCATCTTTTGTATCATTTCTCTTGTAATGCATAAAACCTTGAAGTGAATGACACTGTCACTTCCTTTCTGTATAGGTTATGGAAAGGAGCGTGAGAGTCAAGTTGCCTGGGTGTTGGATAAAACTCTTCTATTTGCAGGCACAGATGATGGACGTAGATATACAAAGAATGTTAGCAGGTATGCAAGTTATCATCTGCAAATGAAATTTCTTGCCAAGCACTGTGAAGTTAGTTATACAGATAATTCGTATCTCACAAGTAAACTTCAGTGTTGTATATTAAGTGATTGCATGATTCCATGGTGCACATCTTTCTTGACTATTTAATAGAACCACAGTTGGTTAAGACACGTAAATTATCATTACCACGTTCACAAATGGAGCTTATACAGAGCCAGTTGACTACCCTCCACACCCTCATATCATATTTGTCTATCACTGCATTTATGCCTTGTTCTCCAAGTGGTTCTTTAACATTTTCTAATGAAAATTTATCATTTTTTTATCTCTCCCATGTGTAGTGTATACCATGCAAATTATGAACCAATTCATTATGTTATGTTCTCCATCTTCCTGTGACTTTGTTTCTTAGGTCCACATAGTCTCCTTAATGCAAGGTTGATACAGAAAGTATATAAAATTTTGTGTGAAGCATGGAGAGAATGAAGTATTAAATGTGTCCCTCCAATAATGAGGATTAGGCAAGGGTGTGGTCTGAACTCTTATTTATTTCATGTTTGTACAAATGCTTTTATGGAATAAATTAATAGAAAGGGGACTCATGCACCATTAAAACGGTGAATAATTATTCTGGGATTGTTAACATGCAAATGATTTAACAATGACATCATAAAAGTTCTCTAGTAAGTTGGAAGTTCAGTTATGTTCTCTTGGTTTCCATAAACTAGCTTAGTAAAAATAAGGCACATGGTGGCACAGTTGGTTGAGGCTCTGTGTTACAAGTTGGAAGGTCATGGGTTCAATTCCTGATGGTGTTACTGGAATTTTTCATTGGCATAATCCTTCTGACTGCTGCCTCTAACAGAAATGAGTACCAGGAATATTCCCTGGGAGGTAGAGGTGGCTGGTGTATAGGACTGACAACCTTAAACCCTTCCTGTGTGAACTGTCTTGAAATCTGGGAGCCTCAACCTTCTGGAACCCTCAGAACCTGTACAGGGATTGTTTTACATTTCATCTTAGTAAAAATATGAGGTTGATGATACAAATCAACCAAAAAAATCATAAAATTTAAATGGCCTTTTAAAAGTGGGAATTTTTTTAAATATATTACACAAGAACTTATTAAATTATTTCTTTCATTGTTAAAAAGATTTCAATACAGATGTAAACTTTTCAATTTCACCAGGAATTTTTATGGACATTAACCATCTGCAACAACTTGACTTTTGCTGAAAATTTCTTGTTAAATTTAGTGCACTGATTTTTACTAAAACCTGCTGAGAAAATTTTAGTTTGGATAAAATTACAAAAAAAGTAACAAGCACTACATGTGTAGCCCTACTGTTGTTACTAATGTTACCATGGTTGCCTCTGTTACCAAGGTATGAGTGTTTGTTGCCATGGTTACTGAGGTTACCAGTGATTTTTTGGTCACCACATTTATTATTGTTACCAACAATACAGTGTTCATGTAGATGCTGTTGCTACCATGATTACCAAGGTTACCCATGTTCTCTGGTTGCTATGGATATGTGAACACACCAGAAGTGATTTGTGCTGTGGACATTTCCTGTTTTCTATAAACCAACTCAAAAGAAGTTGTTGTGTGATACTTCCAGCATATATAAGTTTGTGTGAATTTAATTTTATTTAAAGGGATGGTGGTCTAATAATTGGAGAGTACCTGATTTTTAAAGCTGTAACTAAAGAAGATTTTATCACATACACATGCACAATAAGCAATGGAGATACTCCAAAAGTGTTCAATGTGACACTTATAGAAGGTGGTAAGTGTGCTGAAATCTCTGACAATTTGTGTCCCATATATCTTTTGCAATCAGCCCTCTAATTAAATCATAATATAGAAGCAGAGGCTGCTATCAAGAATTTAGGTAGTTAAAGAATATAAGCTGACATTCATTTTGTAACAGTATATTTTGTTAAGACTAATATATGTAGCTATAAATTACTGCTACAAGAAAAAGGACACAACAATATACACAAAACCCTCAGCATTCAAAGTACATCTGTTAGAACAAGAATCAATAAGAACTTTATACAGGAATAGACTGAAAGAAAAACTCATACCGTTAACAGGAGAGATAGATACCGACTGGTTGAAAATTAAAGAGGCCATCACTAAAGCAGCAGAAGAAAGTATAGGATATAAGACGTGGAAAAACCGGAAATGGCTTCGGACATGGAATGAAGAAATACAACGGGCAATAGAAGAAAAGAAAGCTAGCTACAGGAAATATTTA
>Ga0131853_10010758_pt1 | contig 16727 bp, 14 predicted proteins | sample TergutLab28metaG_FD_92764 | JGI IMG/M metagenome (GOLD analysis project Ga0131853, IMG submission 92764) | Labiotermes labralis P1 segment gut microbial communities from Petit-Saut dam, French Guiana - Lab288 P1 (version 2) (version 2) | ecosystem: Host-associated > Arthropoda: Insects >...
GAAACCACACTCTGGCCATCTCCACTGGATTATTATTCCAATTGCAGTTACATATATACGAATAAACAGACTGGTCTCTAAATAGTCAGCCATAATATGGCATTTCACTGCGTTAGTCTTGGCTGGACTGAATATTCTTTTGTCAGCAGCATGGGCTATGTTGATAAGTGGGATAGAATATCAAATTCCTATTCTATCAACCGTCGCACATGGAAATGGACAAAGAAACTCTTCTTCTATCTGTTTGACCTGCCCATTCGGAATAGCTACATCCTTTTTTCTTCACTGGGGGTAAGAAAATTTCGCATGGCGATTTTCAGAACATCCACCAGAGGAAATTATTGGCACACGCTGGACATGAACGGAATGTGCAAAGGCCTATAGGAAGATCGCCTGCTGCTGCCACTCAAGTCGTTAGATTTGAAGAACGTGGCAGGAAGCATTGGCCTATTCCGTCTGCCACGCGAAGATTTCGTGTTTGTGCGGAAAAGGGTGTCACCAGAAATGTTTCAGTGATATGCGAAAGGTGTGATGTAGCTCTTTGTTGTGATAGAAGATGTTTTGTGGACTACCACAACAAGGCAGATCCCTGAAACATTTCAGGCTGTTCAACCGGATCTCCTTACCTAAAACTGTGGCCTCAGCTGGAAATGTAAGGAAAGGAAATTTAAAAGTTTATAAATACGTTTTTATTTAGGCAATAGAATTTTATATATTTTTCAGAGAACCGCTGAAATATCTGTTTTAGTTATTCTTCCCTTGACAGACTAAGGAAATATAATATAGAAACTCTCGATTCCTCCACGTGAAAGATACACTGGAAATGATGGCGAAAGTCGGTAGACTAGAAGAGTATTCAACAAAAGGTTGCCCATTCTCGGTTCGTGACGACGCAGCTAAAATGTTGCGTGTGAACGGCAAGTGGTGTGAAGAAAAAAGTCATGAGTGAAGAGTATGGAGAGTGTGTGAAGTAAGATGATTTTTCTGACACTGTCACGCCAAGGCATAACTCCACAAATCTTGAAGCGGAAATTTACTGTGCATACATTGGGCCACAAACAGTAACTTAAGTAAAATAAATTGAAAATTATAAAACATTTATATTGACTTTCAGCATGTGGGCACTAAACATTTCTACTTAATCTTTTTTTGAACTGAAATATCCCTGATTTATTCGCAGGACAGTGCAGATTACTTAATAATCTCATTATCTATGGTTCATTATATATGAACGCATAATGTCAAACACGCGCAAAGATTTAAATGGCCGTCGCGGAGAAAATTCGTGAGTTGAGCACAAAGACTGAATTAAAGGTCCGTAGGATAAAGGTTAAGCTGCTTTTGACTAGGTCGGAGTGTTGATTGGTGTATGAACAGAGGAAGGAGAGCTGCAATGTGGGTGTCCCTACACTATGTTACAGGCAAATGGTGGCCCTACTCCATATTAACAAAGAAATGTGTATCTTTCACGGCTGTTTTATTTTTATTCATCCCCTGTACATGCTGCCAAATTAAATATTCTTGGAGTGATTAGATAAATTATGTCGAAATGTATCTTTGTAAGTAGGTGTTTTGTTTAATAGTTTACCTTAGCGTATTCAGAAATGCTGTTGAATGATTGTTTTGTTGACCTGTTTTCATCGTAACCACTTTTTACTACGTAGTACTCATATACTGATGAGGCATTTATGACTTTTGAACTTGGTGGGGAAAATCCTTCTGGTGTCCTTTCAGAGGACGAAAGACGTAGAAGTGCACCATTAAACCAGTGTGATACGAACTCCAGTTCTGATGGCATTAGTATGATAATGCACTAATTGGATTACAATAAACTGCAATTGTCGCACCCGAGTCCAGATGATAATATATTACTTGAACTGCGTTATAATTTGTGGACTTGCTTTTATGTGTATTTTATTTATTATTCTCCTACTATTCAGGTGCATTTCATATTTTTCATTCAGTGTCCTTTGATATTACTTGTAGTGGGTCCCTGTCCCCACGGTATGACGCGTCCTCAGGTTGCGGATGAGAGGAACGGCCTCCGATAAGGAGGGTAGCTGCGAATAAATTGAATAAGCAGTCGCGGACAGCCGACGAGGGGTGGTCCTCCAGCTTGGGGTTGGGGCGAGGTGCTAACAACCCCTCCCTGTTAAAAACTTTGTTAAGAAACACTCACATGCGGGTAGCTTGCTCTGGAGTCAAAACAATCCGGAGGTAAACTACTCCCCCACTCGGATCTCCGGGGTGTGGTGTTTCCAGGGGAAGCATCCCGTAGCAGCCAAAGAAGGATAAAAATAGTGACTTGGAGTGTTAGGGGTCTGTATAGGGCAGGGTCACTTATGGCAGTAGCGAGGGAATTAGTGAGGTATAAATTAGATGTAGTGGACGTACAGGAGGTCAGGTGGGACAAAGGGAGCACAGTAAGGGCGGGAGTAGTTATATAGGCAGTCTGGCTGGTCTTGGGCTTTAGACTTTTTCTTAGGTACTTCTTCAGGGTACCACCATGCCCCCTACGCCCTTGCCGCCGTGAAGATTGGTCCTTGCCGCCGGACAGTTTGGTACTTGCCATGACCTACTGTAACGTGTGCCTAACATAACTTAACTTAATGCTGCCCGTAACCTAAATCAAACCTAATGCCGCCCCTAACCTAAATGAATGCCGTCGTAAGCCTAACCTAAATTAATACCGTCGTAAGGTTACCTGACCTATAGTTACGTTGGACCTAACCTAACTCAATGCCGCTGAACCCTAAGATACCCCTTCGCCTCCATGACCTATAGTAACGTGAATTTAATTACCCGCCACTGTTTTGACCTAATTCAATGCCGCCATGCAAGTTAACCTAGCATAATGCCGCTCCTAACCTAACTCAATGCCGCCGTAATATCTGGCCGAGTGACGTCACTGTAATTAGCTTGAGTTAGGCTCAGGCCGCTTTGGCTCCGTGGATGGAGATGCCAACGTTGGACATCCCTTAGATTTGTGAGCATAACAAGTGTGGGTGTGATGCGGTCATCGCGAGATGCAGTCGGATGTTTTGCAGCGAGCTTTACGGTATTAATGTAAGAACAGTCATAAGTTAATTTCGCCATCGTTTTTGGAAGGATGTTAAAATGTTGCATGCATGTAGGCAGATGCACTTGACATAAGCGAATCGGAAAATGATTATCCTGTGGCCTGGACAAGCGCAGACGGTTAAGGTTCCCACGGGATGGTGGTATGGTTGTCAGCCTTACGTACCAGCAACCTTTACCGTTCTGGTACTTCTGTTAGAGGCTGAGTTGAACTCCGAGGGCACAGTGCTGGATTTTATGTCACCAACACCTGCTTGGATTGAACCAGCGACCTTCCGAATTGTGGCACAGCATCTGTACCGCTGCGCCAGCGCGAGCCCGGTTACACTTTTCAGTTACTAATGTTATTCGATTCTGCGCGAGTGTTTAGCGTAAGAATAGGCATATGTGTGACTGCGAGTCTGGAACATTTTCCGTGCGAGTGTTTAGCGTAGGCGTACGTGAGTTATTTGTTTACTGAAATTGGTCTCAGTCTCGCTCCGAGATGTTGACGTAATAGGATGGTTTAGTGTAAAAACAGGAATAAGTACACATTGAAATAGTTATACTTTTATTTAACGAAAATGGTGCTTTGTATCCATTTATGAACTATGGACGATTTCGAATTTGAACGCGACTGAGCCCCCCCCAAGAATGAAAGAAGTGAATTTTCTCAAAATTTTGGCATGGTCACTTGAAAACCTGTAGCCAGGTAATGTTATTATACATGGCTTTAATGTCGGACTAGATGAAGCGGGTTTGGGTAATACTTTTTTTTTTTTTTAGAAAATCCGCGATCGCCTTCATCTGCGTTTTGTGTCTGATATCGCCCCCACCGTCCTTTTTTCGAAATTTAACCCACTTTTCGTAGGGTTGTTGTTTTTCGCGTTTTCTCTTTCGCTTCTTCTTCTTCTTCTTCTTCGAAGGAGGAGGAGGAGGAGGAGGTGGAAGGGGGCGTTTTGGTGCCGCTTGAGTAGGAGGATGTTGAAACTTTTCGACCGAAACGAGATATATTTTACGTAATATTTTTTTACTTCGTCTCTCGCCGTCTCGAAAATATTAGGCTGGCGATGGCGGGCAGAACGGCGCTCAGCAGAGGGAGCAGGAAACCTCCTCGTTGGACTATGAGATTCTTCTTGCTAGACAGAGGCACTCGCTTGTCGGCCACTTTGCGGAATGAGGCCTTGTGTTTCGCAATTTGTGTGTGTTACAACCGGACAACTTTACGTTGCCGTTCAAGACGTTCAAGATGCACTCGCTTATGCTATTCACGAGTTCCTTCTTACAGTTCGAGATTATGTCTTTCGTTTCGGCCGTCTTGAGTTAGTGAAGGGCGTGTTAATTCGATTTCACTTGCTTCATCGTCTATAGGAGAGTAGATAATAGTCTGTTCCGTCTGGAATATATTGGTTCGAAAAAGCAGACGATCATCCGCATCTTGTGACAGATCTAAAAGTAGATACCCATGGGGTCGCTGGGTCGCGTCCAGATAGGCCTTTTAAGACTAATACTGTTTTCAGGGTAAACTTCACAAGCAAAAATATGAACTTATTCTTATCCCTGACGTTTTTCAGTAGGACCAGATATTTGGCGTTTAGCGAAATGTCCCTACAAAAACGTCCTTTGTGAAAGAGGTTTTGGGTAATCAGAATTAAGCTAATATTTCTGCGATGGCTGCCTTTCGTAAACAAGTCACACACTCGTTTGGAATAAACGTCGTTTAACAGATCGTCGAGGATTACGAGGCACGGTCTGCCGCGCGCGTTGTCAAAGTCAGCCGGTACGCCCTCGTTAAAACGGACGTTCTTGTTCGTCAGTATGTTCGGCGAGGGAACCGCGGTCTTCTCCCAATAGCACCAGATCACCCCGCCGTAGAAATCCCGTTCGGTACACAGCGCGTCGAGGTTCTGCAGGAACCGTATACAGAACGACGATTTGCCAGTACCGCTAGGTCCAAGTATTATGCACGTGAACGGATGCTTGAACTCGAGATCGTCACTCATGGATTGTCAGGCTATAAAAGGAACCTCTCCTGGGAACCCTCCCCTATTTATACCCGAACGAGGCGCACGTATTTTCGTGTAATCGCCGTGTCTCGAAAAAAGAAATACTATAGGGGTTGTCTTCGGGTTCCGTGAATATCGCTACAGATCCTCCTCCCTTCCTCTTACATTTATTCTTCTTCTCAGTATGTACATTCACAGCGGGTTCTCCCTTCCCCAAAATTATGTCCCTAATGGCATCGAAATTGATCAGTCGCGAAGCATTATAATTCAGTGTTATCCCTCTCACCTTATAGATCGTCTTTCTTTCGTCCGTCGCAGAATAAAAAATCTTGTAGGCGTAATTATTTGGCCCCCCGGTAAGAAATTCCTCGATAATTTGCGTGGGTTTCAGCTCCGAAGTCATGGCCCCGAGATTGTCCCCTGTCTCGACCAGAACCGATTCGTCTTTATACTGGATGTACAAGACGCTATCTGTGTCCCAATAGAGGGCGCGCTCTTGCAAACTGTACAGATACCTGTACAAGTGTAGGCGCCCGCCGGCGTTCACATATGCTCCTATAACCTCGTTTGTATGACATAGGGTAGGGAACTCCTGCTCCGCGATGAAACGCCACGAGGCTCAGACTACGTCAACGTTGTAGTTCGCTACTTCGATATCCGGCATCGCCAGAAACCTTTAGAGTTTGTGGGGCTCCGAGATCATCTAAGATTTTGTCCTATTTTTTCTCTCCGTCAGTTTGCCCCACATGGAATTGAGACAGAGTTTGGCGAGGCCGCGTTTCACCGCATTTGGTCGTATCGCCTCTTTGTCCAGGCGGATGCCTTCATTTGCATAGAAATTATCTACATAGCGATCCTGGTCTGCAGGGGTTTGAACCAATTCCGGATATCACCTAGCCTCCGTCTTCAGTTTCCATAATGTATCTATATAGTGGACAAAGATTCCGCCCTGACCCGTTTGGGGATCGTATCGCGTGATGGTGTATTCGTAAACCCCAAAAATCTCGACTACCTCGTAAACCTTCTGCATTGCCTGTCTCACTTCGTCAATGACCCACGTAACTGCCAGCGCCCCCTCGGCCACCGTCTGGTGCGCGCAATCGCCTTCGGTTTTGGGTTCGTTGTCGCACGACTTGCATAAGCAGAACAACAGCTTGTTACATCGAAAAGGTAGTACAGGATGTTAGAGTCTCCTGGAAGTAGGACGCAGCATTTGATCAATCCCTCTTTTCGCAACATGGTTTCTCTATCTTGCCATACGTCTCCCACGTGGATTACGGGGTGTCCCACGGGAAATTTGAAATATTTACAGAAGTACGGATAGAGACTGTTCACATCTACGTACTGTACGGTCTATTGTCCCTCGCGTGTTTTGTAGTGCAGTCTCATTGCCTCGGTTCGACCCCCGTACATGGCGTCTCGAGTGTTCAGCGGGATGTGTCGTACGACGGGGTGCGATTTCAATTCGGGATGAGGAGACAATATTTCCTCATCAAACTCGCGCTCCCACTGTACTTCTACTTTGTAAACCGCGCGCGCGATCTGCTCTATCCGCGCCATCGTGCGCTCGTACCTTTCGGCCAGCGTATCCCAATTCATTGTAATGACGTTACGGAACGTTTGGCACGTATAACCATGAAAGTAACACCCAAAGAACTCGTAGACGACCCCGGTCTGAGGGCAAAAACCGTCCACACTGAAGCGGGGTAGTTCTTGCAGTCTGTAATTGCGACCGTTTAGTACCTTGTGCCCCCGTCCGTCTTCTCCCTGTAGTCTAACCACTTCAGAGGTTTCTTACTGTAATTGATATTGCCGCTTACCCGCCCGTCCGAATGAGGTCTATTGTGTCGGGCGTTAGAAACCGTTTGCGCAACACCTTATTGCATGCCGACGCGATTGTAATTGCCTCCAGAAAAACTTCGATGTTATCTATATTTATAAACTTGCGCCTAAACATTCGGCACGCTTGCTTTAGGACCGTGACGTCATCTTTTCAGTATGTTTGTGGCGCGAGCCTGTTCTCAAGTACCTCGTTTTTCTTCTTCTCGTACCAGGCGAGAAAATCTTTCCTCTCGCCTTCACTCATCTCGTTTGCACCGTAATACAAGACGTCGCGTAAGGAACCTACGTGTTCTAGTTTTTTCTCAGCAGTGAATTAAAGGGGTAACCGCGATTTGAAGGCCGTTTACCGAACGCCTCGGGAACTTACGTAACGAACACGGGAGGAAAGATACGCTATCCAGAAAGACGAGGTGCTCCATCTTCAAGCACAGTATCTTCCGTCGTTTCATTTCAACAAGATCGCCATGTTCAGTATGAAACGGAGGTCGAACGCCTTGGTGTTTTGAGCTATCGCGACATTCTTGTAAACCCAGGGGCGCGGATGTCCCAGACCGGATTCAGCCGGAACGAGTGCTTCTTCTTGCCGCATTGAATGCAGTCTCACTCTACGTCTTCCACATCCTCGCATCTCGAACAGAACTGCTGCAGACAGACGAGATTGGGAACGTTTAACGTGGTCCTATCTGAATATCTAGCGTTCTGAGTGGACCCGAAATCATAAAATACGTACTGTACTTCATCGCCGGCTGGCAACACGTTCTTCAGCAGCCTCGTGTAACACAGGTGACCTACCTCTCTGTTCTGGTTACAGTTTACGCAAAATCGCTTACGACATTCGTGATTATCTTGTGTCACTAGTCCTCCACACGTATCGCAACATCGCCTACGCTCACATTCGGATTTTTTCTTGGTTCTATGTTTCTTGTGATTGTCGAAACACGTCCGAATTCTAAAGTGCCTATTGCATTCTTCGCAAGGGATTCGAACGCCTTCGAACCCGCACGGGGTCAAGCCATGCAGTCGCTACACTTCTGATCACAAACGTGCGTAACGTTACTTGTACATCCTTTACTACACGCTTTAGAGGCGTACCTTCTTGCCATCGCCGCAGTCAGATTAGTAATGACGTGATAGTGCCTATTGACATCATCCTAATGTAAGTTAAGTCGCTTCGATGATTCGACTTGACCTTCAAACCTTATTTTGTCGTCTCGAGTAAGTTTCGGTCTACAGGACGTATCTTCCAGCCATTGCGATCCGATTTATAATTTTAATCATTATCTACTCTCGCAATCGCAATCATTAAGGCGTGTGCTAAATAACCTCTATGATACTTATCTTGAGGGGTGCCATGACGGAGAGCGTTCTGCCCATAATCTTTACCGCACGGCCGAAACCTACAGGCATCTTCACTGAATGTAGGTTACGACCAACGTTTCCAAAGCGTCGAATCTAGAATTTGACTGAGATACTATCTTGAACACGCTCCGTATCACGTCTCGAGATAACGGATATTTCCGCCTGAAACCGATTCCGATCGGCTTTTCATTTTGATTTACCTGATTCTGTATAGTTATCCCTACCATATTACTAGCGCCCAATTCTCTAACGCGTGCTCAAACAGGTCGTTCACGCCGGCTAGAAAATAAGTTTCTGGATCACTATCGTCCGAGTGAGGTAATAAACGAACCGTAAGTTGCGTTCCTTTTGCGTTAAAACGCCTGTACTGTCTGGTAACCGTGTCATCTGTCTCAAATTTACGAGCCATACTGAAAACAAAAACCTATAAATTTAGACTTTTTTTTCTCGCACATTATGAACTCTTAAGTCGGAATACTACTCACCTGATGGACGTAATATTTCACTAATGCCTACGAAGACGCTCGAGTTCCTTGTTTATTGTACATCTTACATCCCCTTTTAATGACACCATCTTTTTATCTTCGCATAACTTGTTGGTCCCACACACACACACGCGCGCGCGCGCGCGTGCGCGCCCGCATGGAAGAATTGGATCATCCTCCTAGGATAATTTGCCGAGTGAGGGAGCTATTTCAAGGCGACGCAGAGTTCACCCACAAGGTATTTATCATTCTACCTTTTTATCTTGTGACGTTATTTCGGCTAACGTAGGAACAGTAAAATAAAAATAAAGTTTCTTGCAGATGGAATTCCCGAAAAAATTCGAAGAAACTACTTCGTGCCAATCGTTCAATATAGGGTCTTTGGAGACGGGTAAAAAATACCCAATTGTCTGCGCTAAACAGATCTGTAGTAAATACGGACCGACCATCTTGCTGACTATCCGAGGTTCTGAATCCTCCACCACTCAGACATATTTCCCGATACGATAGAGCGCCGTAGTTTCGGACGATGATTTAGACAAAATTAACATCGACGCAGTTTCGTTGAATCTCGTATTCAAGGGAATATGTGATAAATCAAGATCCTACCTGCTTGCAATCCAAGTAAAATGACACATTTCGTTGCAGGTTTAAACATGTAACCTCGGGGCAAGAAATTTTACGGGTCATGCAGTCTGTTTGAAACACACAAACAATTGAGACATTAAGCCGGAAACGCCGTATGGTTGACTCAATTCCTACCTGTAAATGAAGATCATTTAAAATTTGTTTAGATATTAATACATACATTGTGCATGCTTGGTATCTGCTGTGTGATTTCGGGAACATATCCTGCTTAATTGGCGTGAATGTTCACTTCATTTTGTAAAGTGACGTTATATGTAGCAAACCGAGTCCCCCATCTTGGACCCCCCTATTAAGAAGGAATAAAAATTTTGCGATCAGAACTTTAGAATTTCGGTTGACGGTAGAAAAAGAAAATACTCCAGACTGTACATACTATGACGTTACTAACGGGGATATTGCAGTTCATTTCAAAATTGTCGCTATCGATTCGTCGATAGTGTGAATGGACCCCGAACCTGTTTAGATTTTACTGAATTTATTTGGAATAATCTGGGCGTATTTAGTTTCAAAATGTACGCCGTTGTTGCTGCGCCTTTTGACACACCCAAAATACTGTATCTACAACATCATAGAGCTGGTAGCGACGGTTGGAGATCGGATTTCTTCTGCGACCACTGTTTCGATGAATTCAAAACGGTTCTCTCGCCGGTCGTCGGAAATTGTAGCCATGGGGAGTCATGCATATGTAATGTATGTTTTCGTCAACCGCCGACCCTGACAGGGTCGGCTTCCCATGTGGTATTACATCTAACATTCAATGTCGTTCAATTCGCGTTGACGAACCGAACGCTATATGAACAGTATCGATATGCTGTACATTCAAATTATGTTCCTAAATGTAAACTGGTTCCACAAACATATCCGGTACTGAGATGTAATTTTGTAAGATGGAGACATTTCGGAATCAAACGATTTCCCGACGGATGTGTAAGCCCATCTAAGCGCATGCCTGTAATGTTGTCCACATTTCTCGACGAAACAATCGAGACATTAATGGACGACAGAAACTATTGGTAGTGTAATTCATGCAGCCAGAATGTGTCAGTTCACAGGAATGATGATTTTAAACAGATTGTTACAGGTCCCCGGGCTCTCAAATTTTGCTAATCGAAATTTTGTTCCTCCGACCACGACAAATGACCGCGTACAACTTTATTCGTTAAGACTGACTGAGAAAGCAAATGTAGAGTCTGCTAGTAATTACTTTAATTTCGTCAAAATGACAAAACATGCTCTGACCCCTACCCGCGAATCACCGAGATCCGCAGGACTCACCCTATGCAGCCCCATACGATACAACAGTTCCTGCCGAAGGAAAAGATGTTATTAGGACAGATCTGGAGATTAAACTTCCCGAGGGGTGCTACGGCAGAATCTCTCCAATAACACACTTGACTTCGTTTCAACACATAAGTACAGGGGCGGGGGTCATCGATGCAATTTTCGCGGCAATTTAATTGTGGCGCTCTTCAATCATTCAAAATTTCATTTTCGCACATCTCGCGGGAATAAAATTGCAACACTAATCTGTGAGAAAATATATTATTCGGAATCAGATTTGTTAGATAAATTGGACGAAACCACTGGGCCAGTTGTGGATTCGGTTCCACTGGGCTAAAGTAACAAAAAAATGGATTTTTGGACTATTGCACAGTTTCGTTCATTCCTAGGGCAAGCACAGGTCAATTGTGTGAAGAAATAAATAATATTATAGGACACAGCATTTTGTACGATACCTTTCAAGTTCGGGAACACAAAGTGTTTCTGGCTCGTGAATGGTATTGTTACGATGATGAGCAGCGATAGGGTGCTGTGCGGTTCATTTGATCTGCATTCTAATTTTGTGGCCTGTATCCTAAAATCTGTGAAAGATATTTATTTCTATATACTGTGCAATTAAAATTTAAACGACGCAAATTATATTGAAAAATATGTTGCCTGTAGAGAATGCACTCTCACGCTGCTCTCGGAACTAAATATCACATTTGTCAGGGAACAATATTTTCTGTTAAAATTCGATGATATAGAAATAATAATATCATTCGAGGAGAGACAGTTTCCAAATCTGCCATCAGAACTGCTATTTGCAGAATTATGTTGACGAAAATAGAGCTTTCTTCTCTGGCCTACGGTATAGTAAATGTCAATTATGGTTTTACGTACATAACTGATGAAGTACTGACTGTGTATTTGAACGTTACACTTGTGATCTGGACTTGCCGAAAAAGCTGGCTGGATGCAGCTTGTATACCCGATATTGTTCTGTGTATCCGAAGAAAACCTGTCCCTTCTACATATTGTACTTACAAAAAAATATCATCGAATATTTAGAGAAAATCAATGTCAATGCAAATTGTGCATAAAGGACAGACCCGCAAGTCTGAATTCGCTATGTGTTAACCTATTACACAGTTCGCATAATGCCTAGGCGAACCGCAAAAAAAGTCAGCCAAACTCTACAAATAACTTGTAATTGTGTATGTATCTGCAAAAAAAATTCCATGCATAACTTGTATTTGAAAATGATGATCGAAATTTGTGTAACTTTACATTTAAAACAATAATAAGAAATATGTGAGCCGTAAAAAATACAGCCAGACTCTACAAATAAGTTTGGGTTTGGATGAATGTATACAGAATAAAACTTGCTTTGATGAAGAATGTTTAGTTTCTTTGGATCAAAGGAAACGGGCTGAAATTCAGTTGATACAGGATCCAAGTCAAAGCAATGTAGATAATCTGAACAAGGTAAGACGTGAAGTTAACAGGCATTTCAGGAACAAAAGAAGGCATATCTGATAGCTAAAATCGAGGAAATTGTAACTAACAATAAGTTGAAATACAGTAGGGATATTTATAGGGGCATTAAGTGACTTTAAGAAGGGGTACCAGCCTAGTTGTAATACAGTAAAGGATGAGAAAGGTAACTTGGTTGCAGACTCCCAAGGTATTTTGGCTAGGTGGAGGAATTATTTCTCCCAGCTATTCAAAGTGCATGGGGTTAAGGATGTTGGGCAGGCAGAAATACACACAGCAGAACCACTAGTACCTGAGCCAAGTGCCTCTGAGTTTGAGCTGGCTATCGACAAGCTAAAAAGTCACAAATTTCCAGGTATTCACCAAATACCGGCAGAACTGATTAAATCAGGGGTGGAACAACTTGCGGGGATATTCATAAGCGTATCACTTCTATTTGGAAGAAGGAGAAATTGCCTGAAGATCGATCATAGTACCTATTCATAAGAAGGGGAATAAAACAGATTGTAATATTATAGAGGCATTTCACATTTGTCAACCACTTACAAAATATTATCTAACATCTTTGCTCTCAAGGTTAATTCCATATATGAAGGAAATTATCGGGTATCATCAATGTGGCTTTCGACGCAAAAGGTTGACTATTGATCATATATTCTGCATTCGCCAAATATTTGAGAAAAAATGGTAATACAATGAGGAAGTTCTTCAGCTCTTTATAGACTTGAAGAAGGCCTATGATTCAGTTGGGAGAGAGGTCTTATATAAGATTCTCATTGTGTTTGATATGCATATGAAACTTGTAAGCTTAGTAAAGGTGAGTCTGACTGAAACATATAGCAGAGTCCGGATAGACAAGGATGTGTGAGACAGGTTCCCTATTAGGAATGGTTTGAAACAAACAGACGCTAGTACTAACCAGTGCGGTCTGGCCCTGCCAGGGGCATAGCCCCCGCACAAAAAATTAGAGCATGGGGGTACAGTGGGCCCCGAAATTCGAAAAAGCTCTAGCCCCGGGCCGAAATAAAAAAAAAAGGAAACAAGAAATGATCAGATTGATAGTAATAAGAAATGTTTTCCCCAGAGATTCTTAATTGAAGGGCCGCCGTGCCCCACCTACGCCCTAGGCTCCGTTTGGATTGACCCTCGTGAGCCAATGTAGTGAGTGCCATATCATTATAAGTGGTAGTGGTTGACTTGATATAACGTAGGGGTGCATTGTGCCTCCGTGAGAATGGTTGAAGCTGAACGAGTGTAGTTCGAGCAAGCTGGGAGTAAGGAAAAGCCGAAATTCGAAAAAGGGCAATAGCCCCGTGCTGAAATCGAAAAAAAGACAAAAGAAATGTTCATATAGTAATAAAAATTTTTTCCCAAAGCATCGTAATTGAAGGTAAGTAGTTGAGGAATTCCGCCGTGCCCCTGCCACGCTGTAGGCTCCGTTTGGATTTACCCTCGTGAACCCAGGTGTGGTTCGCGATAGCCTGTGTGTGGGTACAGAAACTGGCTGAAATAAAAAAAATTGGCGAGGAAAATGGTAACGGTCAAGGTGTCATGTCGTCGATGATGCTGGTGAAGTGTCCAAGCGCTGGTCATCTGTTTCCCTCGCATGCTGTAAGACGCTGCTCTTGCACCTTCCCGCGCGCACATGAGAACCGTAACGCATCGTTAACCGGAAGCTGTTGCAAGTGTATTTTATTGCGCGTTCTGGAGCGTGATTTGTTGTTGAAAAAAGCGCCATCGATGCAAGTTACCGAAGCAGCCATTACGATTTCGAGGAGGTACCGAACGCTGTGAGTGGGTAGTGTTTCATGTCCATGTACAGAAGGTGGGTTATTGCAGGTACGAAAACGCTAACACATATGAGTGAAGTATATGTATGCCTATATCCCGAGAAAGCTACATAGGACTACCAGGGCTCGCATGTATGGGCATTATCATTGGCAAACATGAGATTCAACACCTCGGTGCTTGGCGTTGCTCGAAATCTGAAGAGTTCTTTCGGTTCAGAAATCACCTTAGTCTGCTTCCAATAATTTCTCTCGGTCAAATTTCCCCACATGGAGTTGAGGCACAATTTCACCAATCCGCATTTCGCTGCGTTACCCCTGATAGACTTCTTATCTAGTCGGATTACTTCACTCTCCCGAAACGTTTCGTCATAGAGCTCCTCATCCTCAGGGCTTCGCACCCTTCCCGGATAGCCGCTCGCCTGCGCTTTCAATTTCAGGAAAGTGATTATATAATCCGCGAATAGGCCACCCTCGTCAGATTCAGGGTTGAATTGAGTGACTTTATATTCGTACACTTCATAAATTTCGAGTATCTTGTATCCCTTTTCCACGGCCAATCGCACCTCATCCAATACACACGTGACGGTAAGAGCCGGCTCCTTCTCATCCTCGGTAGGCTTGCATTTTCCACTGGCTGAGGTAAGAGCGCATGATCTACACATGTAAAATATAAGATTCTTGTTGCATTTGAAAGGAGGAACCGGATTATGCAGCCTCTGTGGAGGAACGATAGAATATTTTATCAGACCGTCCATACGCAGGCACGCTTCCTCATCCTTGCACTCCTCCCCCACTTGAATGAATGGATGACCTACGGGGAACTTGAAATAATTGCAAATGTACGGATACAAACTCATAACGTCGACATACTCTATATTCTCATTTTCGCATGCCTTATAGTGTAAACGCATGGCCTCTGTTCGACCCCCGTACAGGGCACCACTAGTATGGAACGGACTTTGTTTTACTAACGGTTGTGTCAGCAATTCAGGTTTCTGCTTCACTAGACAAGATTAGCAAATTAACATTGTCAAAGAACCTTGACCTCATATCCCGCTCCCAAAATGTGTTCCAAACGATACACCGTGCTTTTATACCGTTCGGCTATCGGATCTCAACTCATGGTGCGGACGTCACGGCACGTTTGACACGTGTGCGCGTGGAAAAATCAGCCAAAGAACTCGTACACTGTATTGGTCTCGGGACAGTAACCGTCCACAATAAGGCGGGATAATTCTGGCAACTTTTCCTAGCGCCCGTTGCGAACGTGCATGATCCGCACTCCGTCCGTCTGTTGTATATGCAGCAGCCACATTATGCCCTTCTTGCTGTACTTGTTATTAACGGTGTACCCTCCCTTCGGAATGAGTCGATAGTGTCGGTCTTCAGAAACCGATTGCGCAAGAAGTTATTACATGCAGACGCGATCGTTATCGCCTAGACAAAGACATAGATGTTGTCAATGTGCATGAACTCGCGTCTAAACACTCGACAAGCCCAGCTTAGGACCGTGACCTCATCTCGAGTGTAGGTCTCCAACACTGCCTGTTTTCAAACGGCAAGGATTTATGGCTCTCGTACCAGACGTGAAATTCTCTTCTCTCCTCTTCGCTCACCTCTTAGCTCCATAATACGAGATATCGGGGATAGGGCCTACGTAATTTAGGTTTTCCTCGGTATTAAAATAGTGAGGGTACCACGATTTGGTAGCCGTCAGACCGAACGCCTCTGGCAACTTACGCAATGCAGACGGCAGAAAGGACACGCTGTCCAGAAAGACCAGCCGCTCCATCTTCACACACATCATCTTTAACCCTTTCATGAGCAGTTCAGGCTTCCATTTCAACATGATCGCCGTATTCAAGATGAAATGCAGGTCGAACGCCTTGGCGTTGTGTGCGATCGCTACAATCTCATTCGTTCAGTGGCGTGGTTGGCTTAGATAAGTTAGCATGTCCCCGACAGGATTGTCCAAGAATGGGTGTTCCCGCTTACATTATCGCACGCAGTCTCCTTCTTCCACGTCCTCGCACTGTGCGCAGAACTGTTGCACACATACAAGGTCAGGTACATGTAATGTAGCCTTGTCTGCATATCTCGTATTTTGAGTGGCCTCAAAATCATAAAATACGTAAAGTACCTTATCATCTGCAGTAGGCAGCGCGTCCTACAGAGGTCTTATATAGCACAGGTGATCCACATCTCTGTTCTGCTTACAGTTCTCACAGAATCGCTTGTTACATTCAAGATTTCCCTGCGGCACGAGCCACCCACACGTTGCGCAACAACGCTTACGTTCGCACACGGAATATTTCTATATAATGCTTTGCTTGTGGTTGTCGTAACATGTGCCGCTGCTAAAATTCCTGTTGCATACGGCGCAGGGTTTTCGAACATCGGAGAACGCGCACTGCGGTCTGGCTATGTAATCTCTACACTTCTTGTTACAGACGTGCGTGATTTCGCGTGTAACTGATTTGTGGCATTCTTTAGAAACGTACTTCTTAGCCATTGTCCCAGTAAGGTTAGTGATTCATGATAGTGTCTTTCGACGTCAACGTACCGTAGGTTGATTCGTTTAGCGGATTCGACCGGACCTCCAAATATTAAGTCTTCGCAGCTCAAAACTTGATACACAACTATCTTCTAGTCGCGAAAATGTTCCTGCAATCTGACTAGTTCGGGGATTCCCCCCCCCCCCCATGGGGCGGATCGATACTTGTTGTTTCAAGTAGGTTTTGGACTAGGCGACGTACCTTCCGAACTTGACGATACGCCTTATA
>Ga0131853_10010759_pt1 | contig 16727 bp, 11 predicted proteins | sample TergutLab28metaG_FD_92764 | JGI IMG/M metagenome (GOLD analysis project Ga0131853, IMG submission 92764) | Labiotermes labralis P1 segment gut microbial communities from Petit-Saut dam, French Guiana - Lab288 P1 (version 2) (version 2) | ecosystem: Host-associated > Arthropoda: Insects >...
ACAGACACAAAGGCAGCCATTCCCCAACATCCATGGGACTTCTTTCTGTAGCCTCAGTATAGGGTCATACAAGTCTGGCCCCAGTGCTATAAGAAAGCCATTATACACTGTATAATGTTCCTGCATGATTAAGTCTTTATCATGTACATATGATTGGTCGGCAAGGGACATCCTTTAATTGATTTGATTGCACAGACACACAAATCATGTTGCTGGGCAATGATCTGTACTATTTTCGGCAGAGCCATAAAGAGAGTGTATAAAACAAATCTTAATCCATGTGGGACGGATTTTCAAGAAGTCTGTATGTGATATATGTTACACGTTTTGCAGTCTAGTTCAGCTTTACTTAATTTGCAAGCAGAATTCACGACATTACAATAAAAATTATTTACTTCTCAAACACGTGCTTAAATTCAACTGGTGAACTACAGTGGAACCATGCAGAAGCACAACACAGCATTAAACCTGTTATTATGGTGTGGTTTAAAGAATTAATACAGCCCAAATATTTTAATCAGTAAACCAAAGTATCTGAAAAACATGCTGCTTTAAGGAAAAATGACGCCTCTAGAAAGTCACAGTCCAGGCAAATATGTTTTCAAAACAAATACTGGGATACCTGAAACCTTATTCTTTTCTTATGGAAAAGTCTGAGAGCAAAGTAAACAGGTACTATATATTACCAGTATTAGGTAAGTTATCCATGTGCACATCATTAAGGCATATGGAGGAATATAGGCATAGCTCCATTAATTCTTAACCTTGGCACTACACAGATGTAAGTAATCAGCTTCATGCTCCAGCTACTTTACCCCCTTCCCCTCCCCACAGCCCCCTTACCCATTGAAAGGGAGGACAGATGGGCCCCAGAGCCAGTCTGAACCATTTGAGATGAGAAAAATTCCTTGTCACAGTCAAGAATCAAACCACAATTCCTCAGCCTGTAGCCTAGTTACCACACTCACCACCCTAGCTGGGCTCATAAATAAGCAGTTGCAATGAGCAGACACAACTAACATGTCACATTTGTGTTTATATTACTACACATTAATGTTGGCAAATATTGGAATGAGATGTTAACTGGATACAGAAGTAATACTAATATGCTGCAGACAGCTGTTTTATGCTGCATCTTTAAACTGACAAACCACAGTGCAAAGGGAAATCCCATTTTTCAATTCACACAAACTGTAACATGACCAAGAACTGAAGTTTACCAGTAAAAAACCAGAATCCTAAACAGCCATGAATAAAATAATTCACTTTGGTTTGTTGGTGCAAAATGTACTGTAGATGTGAAAAATCAAATCTCATTCCTTGGATGACTGCTGAATCAAACTGAAAAGAACAGCAATCAGGTTATTAACCACGAAAACCCACAGACAAGGGGGAAAAAAAAGTTTGTCACAAAAAATATGGAAATCAACAGAACCTCATCCACTGCCCAGGAGACAAACCCATTAACCTGGTGCAGACAACAAATCAACCTTCATGATATTAAATGAGCACAGTCCTTTGATTACTCAAGTTAAGAACCTTGACACCATTGGGCTTTCAAACTCCAGCCAGCCATGCAAACCTATGTACACATACATCCAGTTCTACCACATGTAGAAGTTTGTTAGGTTCCACTGTGTCTGACAAAACTGTCATTAACAGCAACCCTCCACCAGGAAGGTAGGTAGTTGCCGTACCTGGTGTGGACTCTACTCTCTCACTGTGTGACTTACAACAGCTAAAGGCAAGTGAGTTTCTGGGCAGGGCCAAACTCCCCACAGTCGCCTGCCTGATGTCTCAGCCCCTGAGACAAAGCAACACAACATCTGGCCAGCTGCATACCATATATTTTGCACATCAACATAAATAAGTCCAACTTTTATTTTACCTGAAGAAATGAAGATATCAAAATAGTATCCTTTCCAAAACATAGGGTATGCAAGATATGGCTTCTAAATAAATTTTCAGGTTTTCATGGTGGTAATGCTGCAGCATTGTATGTTGTGTCACAATGCAGTCTTGCAGTTGCTGTCATTTTGGGGGTACATGCTGTCTTCAACTCTGAAGATGGGAGGCAGCATGTTCCACTTAAATGTCAGCTTCCACCAGCAAGACTACAAAGTATCACAAATTGGAAGACCATAGTCTGGAATTAGCAAATTAGCTAGTGCTTCAAAATTCATTCCGTGATATGTTGCCTCATGAAGAGAATGCAAGGACAACAATTTCAAAGTAAAGTAATTACAATAATTAGCAGTGTAAGGTAATGTTTCACATCAATTAGTCAAAATGATGCCAAGCTGCTGCAGACACCAAACTGATGAAATGTCTCTCACTTATCCAGACTCCTCTACATCTCTCACAATGTAATACCTAATTCAAGCCCCCACAAATAATGATCAGTGGTTACCTGCTCCACTTCAGCTGTTGCATCCTGTTTCTTCTTGCATGTGGTTGGCACTAGTTCTCTTTTATCGATACTGCACACTCCATTGGTGCTATGAATCTTACTCATAATTTGTTTTAACTGCACTATGGCACTGCTATGTAACCCTAAATTCTTCAGGTCCTCATCCCCCATACAATAAAGCTGCAAACAGGCAGAACATTTGAAATATCAAACTTTAACTAGTAACTGACTGTGAGTGTCTGAGGTTAGGTAGCTAAGAAAAATATCTGGATCTCAGAAAAAGTGAAACAAAAATTGGGTGAGAAAGGCATGAGACAGGAGCAAAAGTTTAAGTTAGAAAATTTTAAGGAAAGGGAACACTCAAATACCCAGGTGTAGATGGGAATATTAAAAAGAAATAGGATGGGTGAATGCACAATGGTATTAAGAGACCCAAGAGAGGAACCTGTTCCAAGAACTTGTGAACATACTAAGGAATCTACAGCATTCATAAAATGCTCAATACTGCTTAATTTGTTCAGCAACTATTACTTTAACTAGGACTGTGCTTGATGGAGCTGGTTATGATTAAATGGGTTATACACTTAACAGCAAGCTATGACATACAACCTACCTGATCTATTTGATAGTTCTGAAGGTTCTGGTAGTAACTGGGCATCTCTTTAACCAATGTTTCTCTGAAGGAAACCTGAGTCTCCGTGCTACTCTTCCTGGACATATTCTTGTGTTGCTGTTGCTGCTGCTGTGAAGGATGTGTGATCACGCTGGTGTCCACACAGTTTTGTCGAAGAGAAGCAGTACTGGAGTGAGAACCATTCCTATCACCACGGCGATTAGTTTTTGAAAACCTTTTACTCTGATCTGGTCCTGGCACTGCTGGCTGTGTTGTAGCTGATGGTGGTGGAAGTGGTGGCTGCATTCGTGCTGGAGAACCAGCACGGCTAGGAGACCCTGACTGAGATGGTGAAGATTGTCGGCTCACGTGAGGTGATGATGGGTATGCTGAAATTTCACCAGCACCTTGTACTTCTGCTGGTAATGTTCCACATAAGCCAGTCATCACCAAGGGACTCATTCCACTGTGCCAAGGGACAGATGGTAATGGCTGATGACCAGGGGATGGAAATGCAACATGTACATAGCCAGTTGCAGTAAGCTGCTCTGGAGGCAGGGCAAGACCTGGGGGAACACTCAGTCCAGGAGGTATTGAACTTTTTCCTTTGTTAGCATCTCCTGCTGTAAAAGAAATGACAAAAAATGTGAATGTGGTTCTTTTTAATTGAAGCACAGCTTCTCAGAACAAAACTTAGAGAAAACAAATCTGGTTACCATAAATCTGAAATTATTTCCTTCTATTAACACACAACACACATGCATTAACACATTACTTCCTCTTGTCAGACTCCTTGAATCTGTCTTCCAAATTCCACAGCCTTCTTTCAAGACTATTCAAAGACAGGCTTAAATATATATTAGTCACACACATTCATTTGTTTACGATTCATTTACTGTTGCTGTCACTCGTTCAGATTACAAACACAGCAGGGAATGACTTTCATAACTTTTTCAATCCACATACATACACATTCACAGACCCATCATCTGCAAAAGTTGGACTGAATGTGGAATTCATCATGAAAACAGCTGAAATGCAATATGCCTTCAAGTCAAAGCAATAAATTACAAAATTACATAACACAGATAAAAATATAATAACAAAAAAAGATCATAAGCACACAATAGTTCGAAACAACATATGCATTACAAAATAGTAAACAAGTAAAATATGAATATTCATACATTTACATTGTAAAATTAAGTACAATTACAAACATTAAAAAAAACAGAACACAAATATAAAATTCCTCAGTGAAATATAAGGCATCTTCAACAAGGAAATCTCTGTAACAGTCTTAAAAATACGTATACTGTTGTGAAATTTAAATATATTTTGTGGAAGATGGTTGAATAATTTAACAGATGAGTAGTGGACACCTCTCTGCATTGAGGAAAGTCTTACCAAAGGTATATGCAGTTTATTTTGCTGCCTTGTGTTCATACCAAGAAGAGGGGTGTTAAGTTTGGTAAATGTGAGGATTTTTAACTTCAAATGTAATGTCAACATTTCAAACTGAAATCAGCAATAAAGATTAACATTTAATTGCGGGTGATCCAACTTGCTTTGGCAAGTGATAGGCAGAAATGATTACATATGTGTGTATAATTTCTGAAATATTCACCAGCTGAATGTGATGGTGGCACTGTAATACCAGGGCAGTGACCAAGTACACTAACATCTTGTTGCTGGCGTTCTTCAGAAGATGGACAAGGTGCACAGGGCTGCATAATGCAAAAAAGAAACACATAATTAAAAATTTGAATCTATTTCTGTAAAAAACATACACACACACACACACACGTAACTTCCAGGCTCAGAAGTGGTGACCTACTTGCAAACTTATCTAACTTCTTAATTAAATGTACTAATCACACGTCGTCTTATTTACGAATTATACCTTTTTGTTTAAGTAACCTTACCTGTACGGGGGGTTTGACATATAGTACGCTGATGCCAACTTGATGTTTGGCTGCAAACATTTTTTCTTCATCTTGAAGCTTGACCAGTATATTACCAATAACTGCTTTTTGTTCATATGAGAAAGCTGGGTGATTTAAGGCAAGTGTATACAGTAGTAACAGTTCTTCTAGTGGGTTTTCATCAGAAGATGAACTGTTCGTGGCAATTTCACTGCTATCAAAGTTTGCTAGGATCTTGTACAGAGAATTAGAACACGCATGATTATACGATTTCAACAGGGACACAAATAATGCTAATTTTCTCCGAGTTCTCGTATCACTAATGCACTGTAAATCAGACAACTCTGAACAATTATTCGCTCGAATTTCGGTATCCCTTAGCTCATGAAAATCTCGCTTCCCGAGGTCCTCTAAACATGTGCCGAGAAACCGTAGTTCAAATGGAAGGCACATATTCAACAAACTACACATTACATCAACACGTTTGGAGCTAGATAAATCTTTAAACCATGTCACAACGTCTTCTTTACACACCATTTCCAGAACACATTGATACTATTTGGTTTATTTCTGCTGAAACAAAGGATTTAAGGACTTTTCGTACTTTTATAAGCACACCATACTACAAAGCTAGAACTCCCCTGCTAGCCCCATGTAGCATCGCGCTTGCTATCGATACATTAAGTAATCCAATCGATCCGCCATAATCGTTCAGTTGCGCCATTTTCGAAAACAAATTTTGTGCAAAATAATTGTGCATTCGTTACGTATATCGTTGCATATTTTATGCTCTTTTTTGTATATATTATAAATTAGATCTTACTGTATTTCCAGGGTTTGTACATTTCTTGGTAATAACTTCTAACAAATATTCGTAAACTTAATAGTGAAGATCCCTTAAATGACATTGTGTAATACATGTAATTTGCTATTAACACATACATGATTATGTATGTTTGTGTGCGCGGTCAAGTTCCAAATGTTATAATTTAAGATACTTATGTGTAACAAATACAATTAAACATTTTGTTACGTGGTTTGTTATATTTAAGTTATGCATTCGGGTATTTTGACATATTAGTTACAAAGTCCTTCTCCATGCTTCTAAAATTTCATGCTTACATACAACAGAATAAAATGCAGTAACTTTTCTCATTTAAAGTAAAATTCATATAGACACTGATTATAAATTAAAATATGAGTTATATTTATTACAAATCTACATCTGTACCCAGTCTGAACAAAAACACTTGTGCTTTAATTGTCCTTCTCCCAATTAAGATACTGGAAATATTCAGAAATGAAGCAAACAAAGTACTAAGTATACAAGTAGTTTTCTTCATAATGGACTGGGAAAGGAGCATGACACATGACATGTAAATACTGATAAGAATTTATTTCTTATATTTATAGCCCTCTATAAGGAACAGAAGTACAGATGCATCCATTCCACTGCTAACAGGACAAGGATACATTCATCAATACACTGGTGTAACATCATCAAACAGGTATGTACTAACTTCATTAGGTCTTAGGAGTAGATTTCTGTGATTATTATTAGGAAGTGCGATTTTTTCTACTTCTTTTTCTTCTACTGGCACTGCCATCCACCAAAAAAATTGGCCTTTTCAACTACTTCCTCTTCACTGATAATGTGATGCTCTATGCTGAAGTATTCTGTAGCATAGCATATATGAATTTTATGGAGATGTTTCAACACAACAGGGTAAAAGTGTGTGGAAGATTTTGAATTTCATATCATACTTTCTGTTGATCTTCAAGTTTACCATAGCACATTACACACACAATCATGTAGCAACACTATACTTCCAGTCACACATTTCAAGATCTGCTGCAGAATTACAGAAGCTCCTGCTGTAATGTATGACTCCATATTCCAGTGACAGAGATAGCACTATCATAGTAAGTCAAACTACTTAAAATATTATGCCTTATTTTCCCCCAAATAAGACTTTTTGAAACATGATTAAATGATCCTTTCACAAATCATTTATTTCCAAACTCTTGTTTGTAAGTAACTGAAAGTGTGCTGAAACAAAATTTATCAAAGCACTTAATGTAACAGGTTAGTACCTTACCCCTTGAACAGGTGAGCACAAACTTTACCAATCTCAGAAGCCACTTCAAAATTCTAGGCACGAGAAGATGGACAAAAAGCAAGTTCCATACTGAGGACCCACAAATATTAGGTGCCACCATAAAAAAATGTTGTGCTGGCACACCTGCCCTTCATAATAATGTATAATTGTACACAGATAGAGGTCTCTTATTACTCATTTACCTGATGGGGCAGACATCATCTTTAATGGCTGATAGCTCCTCAAGATATTCCCAGATCTTCTGTAACACAACCAGAGAATTTGTTACCTTGCTCCCAGGAATCCATCAATGGTGCCTATTCTGAGCCAGATGAATCCAGTACACAACCTCTAATCTTCCTTCCTTAAGGAAAACCCATTTTCATCTGTTCCAGTTGAGAAAGTCCATCAAAGTCCAAGTTCCTGCACTGAATTTATAAAATAGGATTTTTAGGGTGAGGATTTGTTAGCTCCTTCCCTATCCCTAAGCTCAAGGACAACATCTTGTCTGACATCTGATACTCATAATACAATCACCATATCTTATGGATTTCTCCTCCATCTGCGATCTGAGGACAAAACATGCTATATTAACTACAGGGTCTGAGCAACACTACACTATCAATATCACAAATTCATTATATCTACTACAGCATGTTTTGGCCCACTTATACAGCCTTCATCAGGTAAATGTACAAATTCATAAAAAGAAAAGTTATAACGATGCTCATTAGTTATGTTAGCTACATCCACTATGCACCCACAAATATCAAGCAGAACTATGGCCATAAACAAATCAGGGCACTTCAAACAACACACATCTGGAGCAAAGCAAAGAATTTCTACAGCACATTCCAGTTTTTACCCTCCTTTTCTAATTATTACTATTCCACAATTTGGAATAATAACCAACATACCAAAATATCATACCGATTATCTGTACAAAGGACGCCTCTTCCTTTTGTTTTTATGAATCTGTACAACTACCTGATGATGACTGTGTAAGTCGGCCAAACCACATTGCAGTAGATATACAGAATGCATGACATTCATAATGCTGTGTTACTCAGTCCCTGTAGTCAATACAGATTTGACAAACACAACAAGATGAAGATATGATTAGAGAAGCATTTAAATGGGCTCTCCTCACACAGAGCATAGACACACTAATCTAATATGCAAATCTGCATTACATAAACCTAGTTTCAAAAGTAAAAAAATAAGACTTCTATTAGCAAGCACATTAAGGTACACGTGAGGTTACAGGAAACTCCCTTCCACTGTTTCCAAGTGTCATTTCACTTCCTCTCCAGTGTACAGCTTTACACATTCCTTCGCGTGCCTAGCAATTCCATCCACAAAAATGCTTTTAGCGATACACTTTGCAAAATTATTTAGGTGCTTTTAGCTGGCTGACATAGGTCCTAGGCAGCTTGCAGGTAATACAGTAGCAGGCTGAAAGTGGGAAACCTTAAACCCAATTATCCATGAGCCTGCTTTCCATTGCTTCAGTATAGTCAATAAACTCCCCATATTTTATGGAACCCAAAGGATCATTACCACACTCATTACAGCCCCTACACTGTCGCACTGAGGACCATGTCAACCCTGTTTTATAAAAATAATGTAACTGCCACTCTGAGCTAAATTGAGATATGTGCAGCCAATCATTCAAATACTGGTACTCTATGACCTGAAAAATAATTACAACTCCACATTCAAAAATGATCAACATAAGTGCGGGATATCCTATTTCTCAAAGCATTTGCTGTATGTTAAATGGAGACACTTACTTGCTTCTCCCATAAAATTCATATTTTGTGAGTCTTCCCCTATTTACAAAACAGGCAATACAAAAACATGCTTCTTGTTATGGTGTGGAGTTTTAGCCTACTGGCTAATCCTCAGGCTAGAGGACCACCACTTGTCAACTGTGTATGGCCACTTAATCAATACATTCAAAATTACACTCACCCATTTCCTCCACCCACTACAACTACTGACAACACATAATGGAAATGTATTACAACATAATAAGTATCATGAAAGATACTGATGCATTTGCTTGCGTGTACTTCTCCAGTTCCATGCATGGTAACAAGAAAACACCATGACATACCGGGGTGTAATTTACAATAAATTACTGTGCAGATTTCCTTGCTTCTGGCTCCCATATAGTAATAAGTTCCCAATGAAAGTTGAAACAACAACGACAACAACGACGACGACAACAACAACAACAACAACAACACTTACAAACTCAGCTGGACTGCCCTCTTAACAGTTAGTATGCATGTTGCCTGACAATGACATATCATGTCAGAATGTGCAGCATTATCAGCCATGTGACTAGACATTACACTGTGCTGTATAAGTGACTGAAACATACATCACTGCATTCATAGAATATTATGAGGAAAATGTATAATTAAAATAGGAAAAGACTGGCAATATACACTGAAAACTGAACTTCCATAAAATATTTTATTTCTATAAAATATTAAAATATCCTTGCATACAAATCCTTCCAAAAATACACCACAGACATGCAACAGGCAGCTTTATTCATGTTCATTACATCCACCAAAATATCCAGTACTATAACAAAAATAAGTAATTTATATAAAATCAAACAAATACCTTAACAAGGAACAAGATTAAGTAAACTGAATTAAAATTCTCACTGTAATTAGTTGAATTAATCTTATTCCAGGTTAAATATATTTACAGTTTTATAATTTTTAATGCTTTACACAGTTACATGTTACATCCTCCTGCCATATTTTATAAACATATTACTGAACAAACATCTTAGTGTTATATGAGTACAGATTTTGGACAGAGGTATAAATGAGGTATTGAAACATAAATGGTAGATGTGTTACTAATACGCTATATCCAGCGGATCTGAAACTACAAAAATGTCTGCAACTGATTTCATAATGGCTAATTTTAGCTGAAACATGTAGTTACATTTCATATCAGTTAATAAAGATAAAGGGATATTGTATTTATTAATATAACAGCTGTGAAAATGGGATTTTATGTTTATTCATGGGCATCTAGTTCTTTGACTGGGGCAGTTTATACAAATATGTTTCATCATGCGGCCAGAACACTTGTGAATGTTAGTCTGAAATCCCCTTGAATGTAACAGATACACAAAGTCCAATGACCTTGGTCTCTGTGGTACAGACACAAAAAGGTCTCTCACTGTCACAACAGAAGGGCTGATTTGTGAAATCAAAGTGGTCATTCAAAAACCAAATTACTCAGCTCTACAGGGCTTTGACAATGGTGAATGACGCACTCACACAAACTGCTTTTTGTGGACTTTGTCCATTACCTAAAACTGTTTTCTAAAAAAAAATTTAGATGCGTGCATTCTGGTTTTGTGTGGCATTTGTGGTCTGATCAGTCTAAGTTCATGGCTCCTTTTCATAGTTTTTATGGCTTTAATTTGTGAAGTGTTCCAGGCCGTATTTGTTGAGTATCATGGTTGTTTTTAGTTTTTCTATAGCTCTTTTCCTATTGCCACCCATGGACTTGATCTGTTTTCAGGAACATTTCTTAACAAGCCAGTGACTGGGAATAGCTCAATCTATGTGGTCCACCAGGTTAGGTGCTCTGCTGCCTAAAGACGGAAGTGGAGCCAGCTTCTGAAATGTCTTTTTTTAAACGCTGCAGACGATGGACACAGTCAAAAGAAGGAGAATGTGTGGGTAAATTAGACATTTCTTTCAAAACAAAAGCTAATATTTAAAAACACAATTTGAAATGGCTATTACACTTTTGTAAAACCAGCTTCTTCATGTTTTGGGCAAAAACTCTTTTCAAGAGTAGCAATTCTACTAGGATTCAAAATCATGCGAAGCCTAACTGATCAATATGCTTGTTTTGTTTACTTATTTCATGACAGAATATCATTTAGCTATGGATTCACACCCTGTAGCAACTGACAAATTAATACTGAACCCTTTTAATATTATACATTTTCCATGTCACTGTATCATATACATAACATTTAATACCAGCCTGTTGCACAATTATTTTTTTGTTAATTATTGCTCTGACACGTTTCGGCCTTACCTACTGGCCACCTTCAGGGAGCTCACTAGCTTTTAGACACATGCAGCTTATGTGTCAACTTGTGCGACAGAAATTCTACATATATAAAAACATATACGAATGTAGTTCCACTAATTCTCAAGTTCAGTATTAGAAGGAAGTCAGTGGTCAGCTTCAAGTCCTGGCCACTTTATCCCAGTACCCACTGAACAGAAGTTCAGGTGGGCCTCAAAACACTCTGGACATTTTGTAGAACAGAAAAATACCCTGCCCCCGTTATCTGGCCCATAGTTTAGTAACTATACTACCATTTAGGGAAGGCAATGAAAAGTTAGGTTCACCACATAACAGGACCTTTCTTGGCTTGATACAATTCTCAGGTAACTTTCATCCATTTCTTGCCAACCATATGCAACATCACGGCAGCAAGGGATCTAGAAAGCCTTCATACTTGTCTGAAAAAATATGTGGGAGGGTTATCCAATGTATGGCTAGGAAATAAGTGTTGGATGATCTGGGAAAAACAGTGTACTAGAGATTGTCCACCAAATCTGCACCACATCTTTCTTTCGTTGAGGTACTAAACAAAATGTACGATGTAAACCATATGACAATTATTTTCCCACAGTCTTTCCAGTATTCCTTGAGTTAAACATCCCTAGTGACAAAGAATGACTAACAACACACTAGATTGTCTGAGCAAAGGCAGTGCAGTTGATTTTTAGTAAATGCATGAAAGAGTGATATGATAATGCAACTAACATGGCTTAGGGATGTTAGGGCACACATAAAAAACTTGTAGGGAAGCGTAAGTATGCTATACGCATTCAATGTGCTGGACATATGCTGAATTTTGTTGGTAATGTAGTCATTGGCTGTTACCTAGAAGCAGTAAATGTTCTTGCTGTTGTGCCTTCTTATTAGCCTCTGCCAAATGCTGGGCAATACTCAAATAACTCATAGATCTTGAGTCCATAATACCAAAATGTCTGACTCTACACAAGAAACACATGCAAACGCAAATTTATCCAAAGTTATGATCTATAATTCAATTACTGATGCTCTGGAAATAGCCACATTAACAATGAAAAAAAGGGACATATAAGGACAGAGTTCTGCATTCATCTAAAAAATGGAAAGATAAGAGTTTCTATTGATGTTAGAACTTCAGAATTGTGTGACAACAGATCCACAACACTGGCAGCGACCTACAGGATCCAAAAATTGGCCTTACTAAAGGCACTTAGCATTACACATTGCTCTATCACTTTGCATAGGAAATCTGAGAAAATTCTCACAAAGCAATGCGAAGACTTCACTTTTCTGGGATGTTACACAGCATATGTTGGTAGTGACTTACTGACGTTCCAGGATAACCTATTGTTCCCATGTTCAAGGGCCACAGAGATCAAAAGGAATTCCTCTTGGGCTGCTTCACATCCCAGAAGAAGGAAGGCCTGAACTGCACAGTGATGGAAGTCTAACATCTTGTACAGAACAACTCAACTCAAAACCTACAACACATCAAATGCAAGTGTGTAAATAAGGGTAAAGCATGACAAATAAGCAAGTTTATATTGATGCACCCAATGTTAAAAAAGGCTATCCAAAAGGACAGATCTGAAGCAAAACCCTTTATTCCAGTAATGGATGCCCACACCAAATCACTTGAAGAATAGTCATCACATACAGTAATCTTTCAAAAATAACAGAGTTCTGTTGATTCAGAGAACTTGGCAGAACAGTTGTATGATTACCTTCATACATACATACATTCCATGGATGCATATATTCCATGGATCCATAAGTGTGTTACAAACACAACAGGATGTAGCGCAAGTCACAAATACACAAAATATAAAAATTTAGTGTAAAATACTACAAACATTTTACAAAAACAATATTATAAATGATTTCAAACATAACAAAATTCATCTTCAGAGTAAAGACAATGTGTATTTAGTATTTTTTCAATGCTGCTTTAAATTTTGCCTCATCCTTCTTGAGGGTTGTCACACTAGGTGGTAAAATGTTGAAATATTTTATGCCAGCTAAAAATATACTTATTTGAAAACAATATAGGTTGGCATTTACTCGACGAAGATGATGCTTATTCCTTGATTAACACTGTGCATACATCAAGTTGTTTGAAAATTTTTCCTGATTATAGATAAAGAAGTTCATTAATGACATTATATACTGGCACGGAACAGGCACAATCTCTTGACTGATTAAACAGACTTCTACATGAGGTTCTGGGTTGTGCAACAGCCATATTTATGATGATTTTCTTTTGTAAAGTAAAAATCAACCCAATGTTCAAAGATTTACCCCCCAAAATTATTCCATATTTTTATAACAGAATGAAAGTACGCATATTACATTGATTAAGAATGTTAATGTCACTGATATGGACCATAGACCCAACAGCATAACATGCCCCAATTATCATAGGAATCATTTTCTCAATATGATGCTTCCAATTTATGTGGATATCAATTTGTAAACCAAGAAATTTTTTATTCTCTGTCTCTGCTACATACTTCTCTTTATAACCAAAATGTACTGTAGAGTGTGATGAATTCTTTGCTGTCAATTACATTATATTCATTTTATCTAAATTCAGAACTGCCTTATTAGCAATCAACCATTCAATCACACGAAACAGAACTAAATTTGACACTGAACAGAAATCTTAGAAATTTCTGCTTGAAATTATGACATTAGTGTCACCAACAAATAATATGAGTTCTGTTATAGAATTCATTCTCAGAGGAAGGTCATTTATACACATTATGAACAACAGAGCTCCTCCGTGGTGTCTCCACCTTGTCATGGTGGGGGAGCTTGTGTGTCTTAATGACTCAAAGGGCCATGCCGGCGGTAGCATAGCTACTTGCAGGGTCTCCCAAGCCGGACGGGCCAAAGAGGAAAGACCAGACTAAGAGAGACACCCTGGTCCTCCAGGTTGGGGGTTTAGGTGTAGGATTAGCAGCCCGCATTTGTAAAAAACCAAATAATTGCTCATAGAACCAGAAAGGACGAGCTGGACGGATTACCGATGATGACTACTACTAGATTAAGGAAAAAACGAATTTGGAGAAAGAACACAGTAAAGTTTGCCACATGGAACATTCTCTCACTGAATTACACAATTTTAAAATAGATTTTTGTGCTATATCTGAAACCAAAAAGAAAGGGAAAAGGGACAGTTTGTATTGACGACTATATCCTAGCATACTCGGGTAAACAGAAAGAGGACAGAGCCCGTGCAGGTGTGGGGCTATTAATCCACAAAAAATACATGAATAATATAGATAATATTGAATACATTAGTGAACAAATTATGCAAGTCACGCTAAAATTCCCACAGAAAAAATGGTGCCTACTCAGTTTGTACGTGCTGGACATTTCCAAATCTAAAGAACAAAGGGAAGAATTTTATGAAGATCTGCAAAAAGTTATTGATCAAATACCAAAAGGTGCCTTATTAATAATGATGGGTGACATGAACGCAAGAGTCGGGAACATGCCCGTCCCTGGGGTAAAACAGCTCTTTAACAAAGGCAAAATAAACGACAACGGAGATCTATTAACAAACTTCTGCTCCATGAATTCATTACAAATAAACAACACCTTTTTTAACCATAACAGGAACCATAAAATAACATGGAGTGACAGTAGGGGACGGCATTCAACGATTGATTACATCATAACTAACCGAAACATTCATCCATCGCAGATTCTTGATGTACGAGCATTTAGGGTTCCCGATATCGGAAGTGACCATAGAATGGTGATTGCCAAATTTCGAGTTTCAGCCCAGCTTACAAAGAAACCCACACCGCACATTATATCAAAATTCAACGTAGAAGCCTTCCAAAATGAGAGCACAAAACATCTATACGCAAACAGGCTCTCGGAAAAATTAAAGAACATTACACTGACGCCAACTGATACTACGGACCTTCAATGGGAGAAAATTCAGGACTGTATTGTGAAAGCTGCAGAAGAATCATTAGGAATGCACACGGTTGGCAAAAATGCCTCCAAAAAATCAACGCCCTGGTTTACACTATAAATTAAGGAACCTGCACAGGAAAAAAGACAGGCATACTTAAAATACATCAGCGAACCATCCATCGAACAACGATCCGAATATAGAGAAGTCCGGAACAGAGTAAACGCGAGAATAAGAGAAATAAAGGAAGGATACTGGGAAAGTTTTACTGCAGACATGGAACATGATATATATGGAGCGCAGAAAAAAGTGTGGAAATTAATTAGAAGAGCAAAAAAGGAGGTGAATGAATTGGTCATTAATAACAAAATCACCATAGATGAATGGGAAACATTCTTTCGTGAACTGTACAGGGGTACAAGCAACGATTCAGAACCTATGCTTGCTATTAGGGAAGACATACCCCTATCCAAGGAAGACATAGAAAAAGAACTCAGATCATTGAAAAACAGGAAATCCCCTGGCCCTGATGGAATATTTAATGAAATGCTTAAGTACGGCAGCACCGAACTAACTCTCCGTCTGACGCAGTTATTGCAACAAATTTTTAAATTATGCACCATTCCTAAAGCTTGAAAACACAGTACAATTATTCCGCTGTTTAAAAAAGGAAGTAAAACAAACCCAGACAACTACCGAGGAATTACATTACTGAACACTACCCTAAAACTATTTACTAAAGTTATTCTACGTAAACTTTTGCAATATATGCAACCTAGAGAGGAACAGCAGGGCTTCCGAAAAAATCGGTCAACAACAGATGCTATTTTTATAGTGCGCCAAATTGCTGAAAAATCCATAGAGTTCAACCACACAGCATACTTTTGATTCGTCGATCTTACAAAAGCTTTTGATCGGGTGAAATTGGCCGATGTTATAGAGTGCTTGAGAGAAAGAAAAGTCCCTCAACAAATAGCAAAGTTAATTAAGGAACTGAATACTGACACAACAGCACGAATACGATCAAACAACCAAACATCTAGAATCAATAATAATAAAGAATGGAGTCAGACAAGGAGATTTGCTGAGTCCAATGCTCTTTAACCTTATCATGGACAAAATCATAGCGAACCTGCCGAAGGAGCTAGGATATAGGATGGGGAATGACCCGATACATATAATATGTTACGCAGATGATGCGGTTTTGATAGGAGACAGTGAAGAAAACCTACAAACTCTACTACTTAGATTTGATCAGATGGCCGAAAGGCTAAACATGGAAATATCTCTAAACAAAACAAAGTCCCTGACAATCTCTAGAAATTATACAAAATGCGCGGTTGAATTAAAAGGCACCTCGATAGAACAAGTCCCAAAGTTTAATTACTTGGGGGCTGAGATATCTGCTAAACGAGACCTTAAGCAGGAGGTGAGGATACAAGCAATGAAAGCGGCTCGCATTTCCGGTTGTCTCTACAACCTTATATGGTTTAATAAATATATGTCAACAGAATGCGTCAGGAAATGCTTGCTATCATTCGGTGCAGAATCTTCCAGGTTGCTGTCCAGGAAATTAAAGATTAAGATATATAGAACTATAATCTTGCCGGTTGTTTTGTATGGGTGTGAAGCTTGGTCGCTGACATTGAGG
>Ga0131853_10010760_pt1 | contig 16726 bp, 9 predicted proteins | sample TergutLab28metaG_FD_92764 | JGI IMG/M metagenome (GOLD analysis project Ga0131853, IMG submission 92764) | Labiotermes labralis P1 segment gut microbial communities from Petit-Saut dam, French Guiana - Lab288 P1 (version 2) (version 2) | ecosystem: Host-associated > Arthropoda: Insects >...
ATTATTATTATTATTATTATTATTATTGTGTTACTTGATAAGCGAACGGATGCTGTGTTTAAAAACGCTAGAAAAACTTATAATTCAGGAAAACTCAAAGTGGGGTACACTATATTAAGCATATTTTATCTCCGATAAGAAGCGCTATTAACATTTAATCTCGTCATTGGGCCGTTTCGAGGTGACTAATGATTATACACTCAAAACGGTTCAAGTACATTTCACTCCAATTACACCGGGACGGTTGGAAGTGGGAAAATGGAAAAGAATGTGATGACATCGATATACCGGACATTGTGTGACCACGTGCAGTCCCTCGCTGGGGAGTTAACGAAAAGCCGAACACAAAAACCGTCCTTGCTGACGTCACATTCATAAAAGTCCTCACTGTCAGCAAATTTTAGACAAGCTTTTGCATATATTTTGAAATGTGGCCATTAATGCCATACCGTACAAAACAATGGACTGAAGAACTATTGCGGCCAAATCAGAGTGTCAAGCTGTAATTAAGTTCCGAAACCCTGCTGACGTATTTTCCGAATGCCTTGTTTGAGATTCTGAGAGATTTTCAGAGGTTACCATGAAGTAAAATGCAGAAAACACAACGACCAAAAGGAGCGTAAAACGTTTTAGGCTAATTACAAATAAATGTTGAAATAACAGAAGTAATTTAAGGACGCCTAAGCACAAAAAAACCGGAGAGTTTCGTCTTTTGGCATGTAATACCCTAAAGCTTTATACAGAGGCGCCAACTTTTCGAAAAAAATCTGCTACCTCCATCTTCAGGACAGTTACGTCCTAACAACACCAAATGAGACAAGGAAACTGAGAGATGAAGTAAGTTCGGCACTTACTTCTTAAACACACAAATGATTGTGATATTCACTTATTTTAAGAAAAATAATTTAAATTGCCAAATAACATTTCTGTAGTAAAACCAACTAGATGTACCACTGTATCAAATTTATTTTATTTTGGAATGACACTCTACATGTTTCGGACGGTCTTTTCGTCCATCATCAGGAGTTCAAGACTCTACATACAGTAACAGGCATTTGTCAAACAGATACTGCTGTCTGCTTGCTAGCGGGTACCGTCCGAAACATGTACAGTGTCATTCCAAAATAAAATAAATTTGATACAGTGGTGCATCTTGTTGGTTTTACTATGGAAATAATATTACGATGCACGGCACTATGAACGTCAAATTTACCAAATAACACTTTATAATGATTAGTTTTGTTGTGCCTTTTAAATATTAAAGAGAGAAATGGATATTTGTTTTAAAATTATTCGAGCCACTTTTTGCCTTTGTACCACGTAGCGATCGTATGGATGAGGAGAGGGGCCCTTCTAAAAATTTCTGAACGGTGTATTGTAAGTAGTCCCAGCTGTAATTCGTGTAATGACTGGGTTAAGTATCAAGCTTCAGTGATAAAACATGCATGGGTGGAGCAGACGGACACTTCTCACTTTTGTGGGCAGTTACAATATTTAAGTCACGGGTCTCCGCCCTACGGCCGGCCAGCTTGTATTAAGTGGCCGGCATTCACATCTGTAAAATGTGCACATATTATAAACATTTCACGATAACTCAGGCAGCTATTCATACCACGTACTGCTTTTTTTCCACGTGCGGCCTCAGAAACAGCACACAATAACACTTGTGGCCCTTTGTCATACATTTTTGAAGACCCACGATTTAAGTTTTTCATACAAATACAACGTGTCAGTCAATAACGCAACACTTTATTTTACTTGTATATACAATAAAAATAGCATATTGTCAGGGCGACATGTTTCGACCTTTATTAGGTCATCTTCAGGCCCTCTGAGAAAACAGATCCAAGAGATTTCAATGCATTGAAATCTCTTGGATCTGTTTTCTCAGAGGGCCTGAAGATGACCTAATAAAGGCCAAAACATGTCGCCCTGACAATATACTATTTTTATTGCAAATGCATTTGGGATCCCACAATGCATTGAAATCTCTTGGATCTGTTTTCTCAGAAGGCCTGAAGATGACCTAATAAAGGGCGAAACATATCGCCCTGACTATATACTATTTTATTGTATATAAAATAAAAGTGTTGTGTTATTCACTGACACGTTGTGTTTGAATATTATAACACTTCGGGATGGAAAACATTAAATGTAAGTTTTTCACTTAAGGGCACAGTCAATATTCAACGACCATTATTCTGTGAGCGAACACTAAAGCATTCTTTTTTTATAGCCGACTGAACACATTCCCTTCTGCCAAGATTGTGTTCGTATAAGATTGGTATAAATAAACCGCTTTAAATTGTGGTAAAGAAAAACATTTAGTAGTTTTACGAAGTATTTCTTTAGGGTAAAACATTTTCGTAACAAATGATGGTCTATCTAAACTCCAGTCAGTCATGTGGACCACAATTAAATTCAACGCCAAATGTGAGGTTATACGGAAACCCGTTGACTACATTGTTGGATCAAAAACATAAACAGACGTAATATAATTTTTTTCGTTGTTACACCGTGCAGGTTGTTGAATTACTCAATTATTATACCAACTGCTGCACATATATAACATTTATAAAATTTACACATTAAAACATTAGAACATTAACAACGCTCCGACATGTTTCGGTCCTAGGACCATCATCACGGAGCCATATCGTCCTTGCTAAAGTCACACTATAAAAAGTCACATTAATTTGGCTGTACCAGTTGGGTATTGTGGCAGCATGCCGTGCATACTGTTTCAGTTGTAGGAGGCAATTTTTCAAACCTAAATGCCGTAAAACTTTTATTAGTTATGCATTTGCATTACGGTATGGAAATTAATACAACATTATGTACAGGTCACTTCACAATGTTTCATTTTTCCGCCTACTCTACACAACCAACAGGGAAAGACACAAAAAACAATTAAACGCATGGACCTGGTGTGCTGTGAAACTCTCCCACGCTTACGGAAGAGTTCAGACCTCAATTGAGGACACGTGATAAAACTGATGAAAGACATACATGGAAATCTTAGAAAAGAAAAGCTTTTATAAAACAAGCAGTTCCGTCTCGTATCACCACATATGATTAGTCGTTAAATCATAAGGAATTATTCATGCAGAACCTTTAGTAAAATTATGGGAAAATAAATTAATGTAACGTAGGCATTAATAGAAGAACTACAATAACAGTTGTCTAAAATAATGGCAACAAACACGTCGAATTTTAATTAATAAACAATAAGTATTCAACCCGACTCTATATGAAATATTAATATAACATAGGGGAGTAAGAAGACAGTGTGGCCAATAGAAAGTCAAAATTTAAATGTAGGCATATTTTAACGCAATCTAAATGTCTCTAATAAAGACAAAATGAGCCATTCGTGACTTCAGGCTTCCGCCGCACAAGAGTTGAGAACTGCGCTCTTCTGGGTTATTGCGCAAAGAGTCATGGAGTTTTATTGCATAATAACGCAGAACAGCGCAGTTCTCAAGCTGCGTCATGTTCTACGGTTGTTACAGTTTACTTGGAGATTCAAGTAAAATTAAAATTATTGATAAATTATTAGGTTATTTACGGATAAGCTGATAACGAGGAGGAGGAAAATATAACTGAAGAGATCAGGATGGTAAACCGGCATTCATAAGAAGTGGCTGAGAACAATTAAACGAAATGTGAGACAAAATAGCTGCTAAGTGGCCGGTTACTTATTGAGTAGGTTTACAGTTACAGTACATTGTGGCTCTAACACCAAGCACGGTAACATATACAGAGAAATTCAAATTCGATTAGTAAACTTCATCTCGGAATTAGAAGGGCAGCGGTGACAATTTAACGAAATGTAAGCGTAGAGAAGAAACCAACTAGATGTTACTGAATGCTTTATTGCACTTATAATCTGCTCAACATGTTTCGGGCACTAATATGCCCATCATCAGGAGATCGAGACTATACTTGTGTTTTTATCTTAGTAATTAACCAACTTGATGCACAAAGCTTTTGTTTTACAATAAGTTTATTTCATGCCTCTACATGTTTCGAGCACATGTGCTCATCATCAGGAGGTCAAAATTGCATTACACAGCCTCAGGTATCATCACATCTATAGGTGGCCGTCTCGTGCACAGGTTGAGAGAGGTGTGCGACTCGTAGCAAAATCTCCCTCATCCCGGACGCATAGCCTGCTGCTATGCTCCTAACAGCCGACCACCAGCAACCAAGGCATTACACACCATATGTGGCAATAACACAAGTATAGTATCGAGCTCCTGATGATGGGCATATAAGTGTCCGAAACATGTTGAGCAGATTACAAGTGCAATAAAGCATTCAGTAGCATCTAGTTGGTTTTCTTCTCTACGATTATACTACGATGGACGGACAAACATACATCAAATTGAAGAGATGTATTGAGAGAAAAGAAAAATAAGAAGAAGGTTACAATTTAATACTTGTGTAGGATATCAGGCTTTCCGTTCTAGCCATTTCGGTTACTGCTTGGATGAATCCTGAAATTTGTCCTGTTTTTATACCATCGGTTTTACTTGCATTTTTATTATTGGCAGAAAGCTAAAGGTTTTAGCTTTGTCAAATTTTTTTCTGTATTAACAAATTACGTATCAATTGCACATGGACCATAAATTTAACGTTTTGCCTTCAAAATTCAAATTCTGTAATTATTTGTTAGTTGTCTTAATTAATGTAATAAAAACAAATTCCCAATTCAGGAATGCCTATACATTCGCGTGTACTAGATTGTTCGCATAAAGTGTGTAGCATAAGGGGTATGAAAGAGAGGTATCAGGGTGCCTGTGTGCCTGCTAGTAGTATTATTTCATATATACATTGTAGGTTTTATCCAAATAATGGATCATGTTCGAACATATAAAAAGCTTGCATTATTTTATAACACCATTACAGAATAAGATCTACTCATGACGGGTATACTTAACTTTTCAAGACAGGAAATATATCAAAATAATGTTAAAAAATGCAATTCCTGCCTGACAGTAAACAAAGTGCCTCTGCATTAGCAAGACTAGCGGCCTGTTAATGGAGATAATTTGTGTGTTTTCTGTGAACCACTTGAAGAATTGTGTGGCGAACACACAAAACCCTCTAGTGTTAATGGGGTGGTGCATATAGTTATCAATATATTTTTAAGCGTTAAATAGCGGATATAACTGAATTAGGAGCCAGTGCCTAGAACCTGAAAGTAAACAAACTTTTTTTTAGTTTCTCAACTTGTTTCTCAAAGGCACATATTAAAGAATCGTTCTAACTACGCATAGGTTTTCTAATTGATATTTTATATTTAGGCTTTCCAACTAACATTCTCTACGCATTATTTATCCTATTTAAGCCACGCGTCCTTCTTCATTCTTACCGACTTATCCACCTCAACAATGAAAGGAAAAGTTCCTGATTGTGAAATTCCACCTAACAAACTCTTCACTCTTCTGCTAGCGCTTCCTGTCTATGGGAGCCAAATATTTTTTTTCGTGTTTGATTCTCAAATATTTTAACCAGGGTTACAGAAGCCCGGCTAGCAGGTTGCCGTGGCCACTAAAGTTTGTGCAGTGGCACCTAATATTTGTGAATCCTCGGTATGAATCTTGTTACAAACACACTACTAACGCCTGGAATTTTGAGTTAGCTCCTAGATGTTCGGAAAATTTGTGCACCCTGAATTAAAGCAATGCTAATCCCCATAAAAGTCTGATTATCCTAGCTTACTCTCCTTTGCAGCAACAAAAGCCTTTCCCCAAATTCCTGTAAAATGTCACACTACAGTAGAAGAGAAATGCATCTCACCGTCAGAGTAGGGTCTCGTTTTACGCATGCTGTGTATTAATGTTTCACAAGACAGCTTAACAAGGATTTCGGACGGACGTCTAACCATTCCAGGCATCGCTAAGTTACATTCTTCGAGGAGATCTACAGCAGGAATTTTTTCCGTTTACGAATTTTAGCTCTAATTCATGCTCTCTTCAACTCCTCCAACCAAAGTAGGGTTACATATCACAATAAATGAAAACTAAATCCATGCATTTTTTATAATAAAACCAACTAGATGCACTAATTTCTCAAATCTATTTTTGTAATAAAACTCTACATGTTTCGGACAGTTCCTCTGTCCATCATCAGGAGTTTTTCACTGTACACACAGCAATGGTATATGTCACACAAGTTTATTATGTGTACAGTGAAAAACTCTTGATGATGGACAGAGGAACTGTCCGAAACATGTAGAGTTTTATTCCAAAAATAAATTTGAGAAATTAGTGCATCTAGCTGGTTTTATTATAAGAATTTATCACGATACGCGGTCACCTGAACGCCAAATTCCAGATTTTGGCCACTCGCTATTACAAATTTATCTGCAAACCAAGTTGCAACTTTCAGCTTTATGACATCAAATGTTCTTTATATAAAATCACATTTTATTTAGTCGTGCTATGACTCAGGCAGTTAGTAAAGAGACTTTCACCTTGGAGGCCCGAGTACCATCTCAGGCCAGTGATGGAGAAACTGTAAATGCGAGAATTTTTTCTTTTAGTACTTCAGCTGTCCGCTAATGCTTCACACTAATCTTCATCTTGATAATACTCTTGTCGGTGTAGCAGGCGAAACCTATGAAATTTCAGCAGGAGCAATATCCTTGCGAATACTGGAGCGCACTGAACGGGAAAAAAATTTTACATGGTTTATGAGCCCAAAAATATCACACGTTGCTTGCAACTTCTTAACATTGTAGGGAACGAGCGATTTCATACAGGCCATATATATATACCATGCGGTTTTATAATAAAAGAAGGCCGAAATATTAAAATAACTTGGGAAGAGCAAAATAACGGGTAGACCAGCGAAAGCAGACGCCTAATCATCACGTCTCTGTTAAGGCACTGCGTACAAAGAAACGGTTTTACAAAGGAATATCTCCAACACTAAAGTAAGCTTAGGAGAATGTTAGGAGCTTAGAAATAAGGACAATGGGAAAAATTACATGACAGGTCAATAGTCGTAATACGTGTCAGCATGCATTTTTAGGGTGATAAAACAAAGAAAAGAATGGGCGAAACAAGCATCACGAAGGGCCGGAATTAGAAAAGCACGCAAAAGTAAACCGAAAATATTCAAATGGTAAGACCTCTTGGGAAACAGAGTGTATGTGGAAAATAATATCAAAACCGATCGTGAAGAAATAGGCCTTAGGGGTGTGGCAGTAATGGAGTTGTAACGGCACAGATTATAGAAATAACATATTTTATATTATGTCTGGTGTTTGACTTGAAGATGGCTCTTCGGAGTCGAAAATATGGTCATTTTATGTATCAGATATAAAAAATAACCTGACGTATGATTTTTACAGTGATAATAATTAATAACTGTCTTACAATGATCTCGAATTTTATTCGTTTAAGTGTATAAAAAAGGAGCGGAAGCATAAAAATTTATAGACACTAACCAACACTACAAGTGGCATCTGAGATTCAAAAATAGAAAAACTCTTTCAAATAACACAATTGACAAAGAATACTTCATGACCTACAGTTGATGACACAGAAAGCTGCAAAACCTGGTAGTCCTTCGTAAAGATTGAGTCAATTGGTAATGGAAATTTATCTCGCCCCCCTTTACCAAGCTTTGCCTAAAACGACGTTATAAAAATTGAGATTATGTCTTGGAAACCATTGAAAACTGGCTGAAAGGGATGCCCTTAAATAAGTTTGGACTTCCTTTGACAAAAGCGAGTTTATAAAAAAAAACTGTATGAATTTTTCACTAATGTTGTCCCTTCTAACTGCGGACACATATACGAGTTTCTAATGTTAGTAAATGACAACTTCCAAATGCCTTTTGGAACACACAGTGAAATGCATCGGTAGGTTTTGACTGTACGAAATTCACCCTAATATTTGAAACAAATGATGTAAATCGCCAATGAAGACGTGATTACTAAAAAAAATCAGTCCTATGTATTCATGAAATTTCACCAAGTTTTGCTACAAAATAACCGCTGCATGAACAGAACTGCTACTTTATACGAAGATCAGATATCAACAAAATAGAGAAACTTCAAAAGGTGTGTACCGTTTCCAAGAAGAAATAAAATTATTCCCCTCAGAGAAAAGAGAAATAGACTTCAATATGTATTTTCAGGGAAGATTAAAATATGAATCGAAAAGCATACTTATGGGATATGTTTGGAGTTTTTGATAAATTGAAAGCTTCTCTTCCAGATCAAAATTCTTCCATCGTAAATTTTTATGACATTATTAAATGTTTCGAAATTGAAATGAAATTTTGAGTGTAAAACATCAATCGACAGAAGAAATACACTTTTTCAGTTCTTGATGATCAGCTTCAAAAATGAACCTAGTAGAGGCTGAATAAATATTACTCTCAGAAATGAAAATAGATGTAGCAAGTGCTAGAGAAGCGCTCTAAACATATTTCCTCCATTTTTTGTTTTATTGATCGTGTATCTCGATATATGTGTAATAAACACCAACTTGAAGCACTATTTATCCTCTGTTTTTTCTTCAGCCAAACTACATGTTTCGGGCATATTTGTGGCCCATCACCTGGAGGTATACTGTATATATACAACAATTGGTACGTGTTGTGCTTTTCATTTGACTGTTGGCCGGCCGGCCAACAGACAGTCAAATGAAAAGCACAGGAAGAGAAGCTTTCAATTTATCCAAAACTCCAAACATATCCCATAAGTATGCTGTTCGATTCATATTTTCATCTTCCCTGAAAATACAACCTTGACGTCTATTTCTCTTTTCTCTGTGGGGAATAATTTTATTTCTTCTTGGAAACGGTACACACCTTTTGTAATTTCTTTATTTTGTTAATATCTGATCTTCGTATAAAGTAGCCTTTCTGTTCATGCAGCGGTTATTTTGTAGCAAAACTTGGTGAAATTTCTTGAATGCATAGCCGGACGGCCAGCAGACAGTCAACTGAAAAGCACAAAACATACCAATTGTTATATATATATATATATATATATATATATACAGTATACTTCCTGATGATGGGCAACAAATATGCCCGAAACATGTAGAGGTTGACTGACGAAATAAACTGAGGATAAATAACGCATCAAGTTGGTTGTTATTACACAGATATCCTCGATATATCAAAGAAACACGTCAGTTTTGCCATATAATCCTCCACATCTGTAGCTGCTGACATCCCAGAAATTTCAATAGAGCAATTTTTCGAAATGACTTGTAGCAAAGTTATCGAAACACACACCATTTTGCTGACGTATAAAGCCTTCATTTAAATATACATTCGTACATTTACAATATCACAGTACATGAAACAGTTTTGTATCAGACACCGACTTGTGTATGGCCAGGTACAACATCACACATATCAGTGCTACTTTGAGTGACACTTTCAGAGAGAAAACACAAATGCCCCTTGAAATAGCTAACATTGTGTTCTAAATCATTGTTTCATGTACGTTTTGTAAAAAAAACTTGCTCATTTCGTAAAAGAATTCCCAGGCTTTTTTCTACCTAAGGAATTATTTATTCATATAATCCGGATATTAGACCCTGTCGTCAGCCACATGCATCCAGCCCCAGACGTCGCAGTTTTCTTTATCCTTCCGTTTGATCTTCGGTCTCTCAAGTGGCCTCTTCTGTTTGCGGGTTTCGACTAAGTTTTTATACATTTATCATTTTTCCAAGAAAGGTACATGCCCCGCTCGTTCAGTTCTCATTTGAATCATCATAAAACTATTCGATGAATGCTACCAATTATGAAATCTTCAATACGTAATTCAGCTTTACCTATCTGATAGTAATTCACACAAACTGCAGGACACTCGCTGGCACGGAACTTACTTAACGGGGCCATTACAATTAACCACCAGGTTTTTCTACGGTACTGTGGCAGTCAGCAGACCATCTCCGCGATCCAGCACTAGTGGTCAACTCATCAATCTTATTCCTTTCATTATTTGTACGGCAGTTTGTTTCGGGGACTTCAGCAGGGGGAGGGAGCAAAGTGGAACGGAGCGCGGGATTAAAAGGGATGAGGGATGGTATAATGACGTCACGACGGGGAAGGGAAACTTGGCAACTGTGTAGTAGGGAGAAGCTTTTTCCCTGGTTTGCTCGGCCCCGACTCTACTGGGTCGCTAACGCGCGCCCCGGCACAGAGAAATCAATGCGAGAGCTTCCCTCTACGCTTGTGTGTCTACTAGCCGGAATAAAAATATTTTGACAACATTTTGAAGAAAAAATTAAATGACTTGGCAACGTGTTAAGGATTAGTGACAAGAAGAATAGGCCACAACTAAAACAATTTTGACAGCCACAATGTACACAACGAAAGAGGGGAAGGGGGGGGGGGAATTCTCGAAACTTATAAGAATAGCCTTGTATGTTTCAGCCAAACTGTGTTCCGTATCGGTTAAGAAAATTCATATCTCTTCAGCAGTAAGTTTTTCTTTCAAAGTGGTAACCATTTTGGAATAATCTGTGGTGCTCACAAACTATTTTTACAAAGGCTCAACAAAATTAATTACGTGTTTTTTTATCACTTCCTTCTTTACTAATTTTTAATAACGGTGCCAACAAATTCTTTTGCTTGTTTCCTGCAAAGGTTTATGCAATTTTTTTTCCACTTCTGAAAGAAATATAAATATATTTTTTTATTCCCCAAAAAAAGTCAATGATGCAGAAAATCCACCCACTTAGGACAGCCAAACGAAGGAGTTTACGAATTGTCCTACGAATAATACACTTCCGTGGGTTTTCAGTTCATGCAGAAAAATTCGGGACCGGCAGGCCCCTCTTACGTAGAATAGGCCACGACAGATTTGTCCTACATGTCTTCAGACTCAAACGCTATGAACCAGGCTGTTTCTCCTTTAGGCAATCAGCCTCTTAGATAATGAAAATCCAACACTTATATGGACAGAGTTAAACCAATTACACACACTGAAATGTATAACTTCTGCTCTATTTGGGAAAAGAATGATGTGGTTCCTTTTTGTGGTAGTGTGGAAAAAATAAAGCGAAACATTCACCTTTTCCAGTGAAAATGAAGTAGATCGTTGTTGCATTTTTTATGCTGTACATGTTCTGCAAGGTCACATGCAATGTCTATCGCGTAGACATCAGGTAGATGGTAAGGGAACTGCAGGAGTTAGTGCAATGCTTTTGGTGACGACTATTGAGTGTGTATTTATTATTATATTAGTGTCTTTACGGAAATCAGTGCCAGCCTTCTGCAGATATTTTGTAAGATATAAATATCTGTAATTTATGGATATCAATAATTATTACATAAAACGTTCAAGTAAGCAATTAATGAGATATGCCCGTAAACAATGTAGGACTTAAAATCATTTCAAATCTATGATTGTTGCCCATGTAGACGGTATGATTCTCAATAATAGCACATATTATCTACAGCATCCTCAAGTGCAAAACTAAGATTGGTTGCATTATACACCATTAATATATTTTCCTAAGCAGAACGGATGAAAAATAATCATGTCTAACTACATAGCGCGATTTTTCTGCTGTAGCAAGGCAATATGATCCTTCGAAACGTCTGTGGTTAGTTACTAACAACAAAAGCTCTCCCTCTACAGACCTGGACAGGCCCTTAGGGCTCCAGCAGTTTGAAGCTCCCAGAGATTATAGACTATCGGCACATAAATGTGGCAACGTTGTCAGCCCTAGGCACCGGCCGCCTTCACCCCCAAAGAGATACTGCTGGTACTCGTTCTGTTAGAGGATGAAACGACACTAGGGTCATATTGCGGCGGGAAGGAATAAATAAATGTAAAATCCCAAAAGAACCAAACGGAAATCGAGCCCGCGACGGTTCGGCCTCTCGTACAATGCCTCAAATAACTGCACTACCGCCTACTCCATTTATTAATAGGCAATCTTCCAGATTTTATTCTTCATCATCATCATCTTCCTCCATGGATTAGGTCGTTTGACCTGTTCCGGCATCGACGCATTGCCATCGTTTCCACGAGGTTTGTAGTTGAGGGCGTGTTTCAGGAGTCTAGTGTTGTCCATTCTTTGAAGGTGGTTGATCCAGTTTTGTTTGTATTTGAGTCTCACGTCTTGTATTCCAGAGATCTCTAGGTTTTTCCTTATGATTTCGCTTCTTATTTTATCCAGTCTTGTGTATTCCGTAACACTTCTTAGAAAGCACATCCCTGCAGCTTCTAGGCGAGTCATGTCTCTCTTCGTGGTTACCCATGTTTCGCTGCCATTAAGTAGATTTTATTATCCTAATAATTTGGGGTCACCAGTAATATGTTCATCGTATTGTATCCTAAAATGTTCACCTGCTGCATCACCTTTATGTAGCTGCGCACTGTGTTTCCCAACACTTGCCATCCACAGCATCCTCTCAAAACAAATATCAAGTTTCACAAACAAAAGGCAAATTTGAGTATTCCTTTTCATCTTTCCGAAAGTACAAGGGATTACCAAGTATTTCGAACTGAATTTGAACAACAGTAACAATTTCGACATTATCCCTTACAGAAGAGGGGCCGGAAATTATTCAGTTATATCTCCCTTTCATGAAAGACCCGCATAAACCAATGTTCTCTGTTATCATCAATAAATACGAACCACATGACAAGCTAATTAAATTCCATCGCACGCACATTTCCTGTTGCTCTTACTATTCTTAACACAATTCAGTTTCTCTTTATGATATTCGAAATGCAGATTATATCTTACAAGGTTAAAGGCAATTCTTGAACAAATACATAAAGTGAACCACAAAGTGGAAAGTAAGTAAAGCCATTAATGTACCTCTACACACGATCTCGAACTTACGTTGCAGCTTCATGAAGACCCTTCATACTTTCGAGACACCAGCTCTACTACCCATCAACGCACATTACGAGTATTCCTCACGTCGTATGCACTTGGTTAGCAAAAGAGTACATTTATTTCGAGATCTGCATGACGTATGCGCGTAATAGTACTGAGCATCGATCCTGAAGCAGCATTTCAGGATATCTGGAAACAGACAATTATCGCTTCCTTACATATCCTTGCCACATCGCCGTTAAGAAATATTAACTCACCCCATATACCGCTATTTGACGGTTACAGCGCAAAAAAATTTTTTTAACTAAGAATTAGTTCACACAACTTTTCTTCATATATAGAGGCTATGATTCACACTAGCATTGGCCAACTAGCCTAAAATTCAGAATGTTCTAGATTCGACTAAAACTGCTGCATTGTCGACAACTGTCATTAAAAAATATGAAAGGAACCCTGAAATATTACAACCAGCCATCTGCTAGGTGGAAGTACAGACAATTCCCGCAATTTCTCTATGGTAAGCACACTTCAGGAAACGGATTTTGTCCAGCATGGTATTAGTAATATGAATAAAACACTGTTACAAACTTTAGCTACAGAGTGGTCAGCTGCGCACAGTCTACAGCATTGGAATAGGTAATTCCTACAAATGGCGAACTCAGAAACATGTGGAACATATGGGCCTGTTTGTGCACTATTTCAACAGCTGTCTCGACTGAACAAGAAGACAAACCTGAAATCCTATTTGACAAATCAGCTTATAAAGTGAAATTCGAAAATGTAAACATCTGAATACGAAACAAAAATGCTAAAAAGCACGCCGGAAAATTTGGTATTGGTAACCTGGACTCGACAAAGGCATGTTCTGCTTCCTTTAATGATGCTCCATCACGTGTTGAGGTTAGATGCAGGTTAAAGCTGTTCGAATGACGGCTAAGTCATGAAAATCTGCAACTACAAAATCGGGTCTATTCATGCAGGGTCGAACTCGGGACCGGTTGTATATGTCAAAAGAGTGCGACCGTTCAAGAGAATACGGCGCCGTGTCTTTTGTGAGGAATCCATAGGATTGTTAGTCAAGGTATAACACACATCAGAGAAAACAGAAATGCTTATGGGATTTTAGTTGGAACACCTGGAAGAAGAAGATTACTTGGCACACATAGGCATAGTTTGGAGCACATTAACTGGATCTCATATAAATAGAATGGGATGGCGTGGAATGGATTCATCTGGCTACACTATAGAGGAAAGAGGAAGGTTGTTGTGAACACGGTAACGAACAGGGGGATTCAATATAAAGAGCGAAATGTCTTATCTGGGTTAGGAATTGTTAGATTCCACAGACGGACACTGATTCGTGGATTAATTAGTTAGTTACTTTGTTAACTAGTCAGTTAGTTAATTAGCTACTTAGTCAGCTAGTTAGTTAGTTAATTACTTAGTTAGTCAACTAGTTAGCTAGCTACTTAACAATTAGTCACGATTATTTATCATCTTATTCTGGTTGGCAAGAAATTTCCTATGCTGTACAGTGAAACTGGCGGTAGAAGTCGTAGTTTAGGACAATGCATAAGAAATATAACGTAAGATTTTTGCTCGTCTGGAATTTTTACGTAGCGTAGATTGGTAGTTTGTTACCGACGTTTCGAGAGAACCTAATGGTTCCATATGCAAGGGTCGAGCAGTCCAAGCAGAAACATCTGTAATAATCTACCGATTTACGCTGCTTAAAATCCCCGAAGATCGAAGATCTAATTTAAACCGCGGCGGAACCATAAAATCACGTAAACATGTTGTACATCATATGTGCCTTAAAACTATACAAAATCTAAAGAAAGAAATCCAACACAGTTTCAGAGGAGATCCATAAGTATGTACACACAAGGTGCAAACCCAACGACAAGACCTCTAACCGCGCTTACAGACTAAAGTGAGCAGGTTCCACGTAGGAGGTTTTTCTTTGATTGATGTCTAATGAAACCTACTATGCTGCTACTCACATTTCTAGCTCTATTGTTCAGATAATCTCATTATCGTTATTTTATTCCACATTTGTGAAGAATTCATTACTTAAGGCACGGATGCGCAAGCAGATTAATTCTTCAGCTTCAGTCTTCAAGCAATTACATATATTTATCAATACAAATTAACGTTTTCCTCTACGATAACATAATACTTCTAATTAACCTGATAAACTGAAAATCTCCAGGGCCCTGGTATTGACTACACTGCGACAATCAATTCAGTGAAGATCGTCACGATACGAGGGAAACAAATATATTAGGTTATTATGAGCGAATTGTCGTTCTCACAGCCTCTGGAATAACTTTTGTTTTTACGACGGTTTACGATACGAAAATGAGTATATTTTTGACACAGTGGAGGAGTCTTGAATGTTACATTGAAGTCAATCCTTTTTTGAGTAGCGTATGTCTTTATGTAACTGACGGGCATCGCTGAATATGACGGAAGACATAAATACGCATAGGGCGAAAAGTATTTTTGAATCAAGAATGAGTGCGGCTTTGCGAATGACTCGCGCCAGTCACATGAAAAAAAATAGTCATGTGAATAGTGAAAAGAAACCTTGGATTATTGAAAAGAGCTCTCTTCGCAAGAAGAGATATCAGATTCCTGATAAGAACTCTCGAATAATTTCTTAAGACGTATCTTAAAAGAAATTGTGGCATTGTGTTCTATTAAATGTAAACAGACTAGGAGATGTACACATGACGTAACATTTCTGGTCTCATGGCTCCTTCTATTTATCTCTAAAACCGTCCATATTTATAGTACAGTGCTTTCAACAGAATATACTTTTTGCCGTGATAAGTATACAGTGAGTTAAGCACCAATTAAACCCAACATGCGCAACAGTAACGCGTGTAGATCTTCATGACTGGTGGAAGTTTTAGATAAATCCCGAATATAAGACTTTATAAAATCCTTTCAATCCGGATGGGGGGCATGGAAAGATTTTAAGAGGCGCAAAGGAGAAATGCTATTCACCAAATCCAGTCATTTTATGGGGATTAAAGAAAAATAGCTCGTAACGAACAATAGAAAGCAATCCATTCCAACAAAGAATTACGGGGAAAAAATAAATTGAATTGGTATACAGGACTATCAATGTAAACTAGTCGTCCTAAAATACCAATCCGAGCAACTAACTTGTACATTAAGCTCACTTGTAATGCTCAATATCTGGCTAACAAAAGTCTGCTACGCATTAAATGTAACATCACTCCAAGGATAATGAAGTCTTCTTGGATGTTATGCTGTGTCTCGCTGTATAAGTGTTTACCGATGTTTAAAAAGCTGCAGTACTTTCTAAGCGTCGGGAAAGAACGGGCGTCAAATCCCAGACTTGAAATTTCAGCAACATTGCTGTGGAAACCTCAAATTTCACATTTATTAAAGTTTCTACAATATATATTTAATGTAACAAAACAGCGTAAAATTTATTTTAATGTCATCTTCAAATATCACATTTATTAAAGCTACATATTTCATGCAGCAAAATAGTGTCAATTTTATTCGAATGTCATAATGTCGTAAAGTGACCTGAGTGCATGTATAAAATCACTGCACTGACATGTTGTTGTGTATTGACGGTATATAATACATTACACAAATTTCATAAAGTGTGCCGCGTGAAATCTCGAATTTATTGTTTTCATTATGGAGCCAAAAAAACCCACGAGTATGTATCTTAAGAATTCTCCACATTACATGTGAAACACTGCTCCATAACTTGAAAACTGATTCGTAGGTACTGTTCGAAATTTTGTCGTAACCTAACACACACACACACACCACACACACACACACACACCACACACACACACCACACACACCACACACACACACACACACCACACACCACA
>Ga0131853_10010763_pt1 | contig 16719 bp, 12 predicted proteins | sample TergutLab28metaG_FD_92764 | JGI IMG/M metagenome (GOLD analysis project Ga0131853, IMG submission 92764) | Labiotermes labralis P1 segment gut microbial communities from Petit-Saut dam, French Guiana - Lab288 P1 (version 2) (version 2) | ecosystem: Host-associated > Arthropoda: Insects >...
CCCCATTTGACACAATACACTTGTCCCACCTCTGTTTCCATTGTTGGAAGCACCCTTGGAATTCCGCTTCTCTTAAGCCCTTCAGCAGCGATGTCATTTCACTTTTAATCATCGTCACATCACTCAAATTCCGCCCCCGCAGCACCAATTTGCATTTGGGGAACAAGAAAAAATTGCAGGGGGCTAAATCCAGCAAGTAAGGGGGATGTTCGAGCACGGTGATGGAATTGTGCGCCAAAAACTCAGTCGGCGCAACACTCCTTCCGTCGCAACTTTTGCTCAGGAGTGAGCAGTTTCGGTACAATCTTGGTGCAAACCTTTTTCATGTCCAAATGTTCCGTCAAAATCATGTGAACGGACGACTTTCCCAAACCAAGTTCTTCTGCTATCATTCTAACAGTCAATTGGCAGTCACTGAGCATGAGAGAACGCACACGATCGATGTTTTCATTACCACTTGAGGTGGAGGGGCGTCCTGACCTGACATCGTCCTTGGGGTCTTCACGGCCTTCCCGAAAACGCCGGACCCACTTGAAAACAGTTCTTTCCTTTACAGCACACTCTCCATAAACCTGTTGCAACATTTGATGGTTTTCGGGGCCATTCTTGCCCAGTTTCACAAGAAACTTGATGTTAATTCGTTGTTCAAGCTTTTGATCGATCTCCATTTTGACAATGCGCAAATACGCGTTCCACAAAAAACTAAAGCAAGAAGTCTGTCCTACTCCTACAGCGGTCTGGCTCCTACTGAAAGTCAACTGGGTCCTGCAGAATGAGGAGAGCTGGAGGGGTGTGCCACCAGTTAACATCTCACTCCTCCTCTAACCTACTGCACGAACTTCTTGGACAGGCCACGTGTATCTTCTTCTTCTTCAATTGGCGCTACAACCCTTGGTGGGTTTTGGCCTGATTTATGATTTCATTCCACAATCTTCTATCTTTACACTTCTCCCTCCAATTTCTCACTTTCATCTTCTTTAAATCTTCTACCTGTTTGAGCCATCTCAGTCTTGGTCTTCCTATTTTATATATATATATATATATATTTAAATTTAATTTTGTATTTGTCTTACTTTCCTCTACTTGGTCGCAGTGGTGCAGTTGGTTGCAGCGCTACGCTACAAGCCAGAAGGTCATGGGTTCAATTCCCGATGGTGTCATTAGAATTTTTCCTTGACATAATCCTTCTGGCCGCACTATGGCCCTGGGGTCGTCGACTCAGCCTGTAACAGAAATGAGTACCAGGAATATTTCCTGGGGGGTAAAGACAGCCAGTGCATATGGCTGACAACCTTACCACTTCATGTGCTGATTGTCATGAAATGTGGGAGCCTGAATCTCCTAGAAACCTCAGGGCCTATTCAGGCCTGCAATGGGATTGCTTTACCTTCCTGCACTTGGTAGTGGCTTCACATTCCCAGGCCATTTTACTTCACAGCAGCATTGAGCTACTACAGTTCTCTCCTCCTTCCCATCTCCCTCACACTGCATCAACCCTCTTGGCTGGCATCCTGCTGGGAACCAATCACTGCCCACACCTTTCCCTATATAAACTGCGTACCCAAGTGTTACCAGCCTTCTTCTTGGACTTCTTGACCCTTGAAGATAAGACCGATAGGCTGTCCCAAAATGTTGGTAAGGAATTACTGCTCCATGTTGTGTAATATCCCAGAAGAGTATAGATGTCATCCATATCACTATGGAAGCCTGAATTCATGCATCTACTCCTTTGTCCAGAACAATCCCCTTGCTATATTTCATTTGAGCAAGCCTCACATGCGAACTGTTTTTTCATATTACACTGGAATTTATTTTTCACAATTTTAAATATGATTGCTTTTTGGTAGTAGCACAAAGGGTCAGGATGTATAAATACATTTACTCTGTGAGCAAACCCTGTTACACTTTTTCTACAGAATAAAGCCCATTATACATATACAGTATATTACTATTAGCACCAAGCACAAGAAATGAGACAGACCTACATCAGCCCATAATGTAATGACTGAGAAGACCAATATTCAGTATTTTGCAAAATGAGACAAACAAAGAAAGTTTGATGTTTGTTTGACCATGCATCATTGTGATAACTGAAGAATAAAAACTAATAAAATAATATGTGCCATCTAGTTGGTTTTTATTCTTCAGTCAAAACAAAGAAAGGTTTTAAACTCCTGGAGCATTTCTTAAATTTATTTGAATTTAACCAACAACATACAACAAACATAATGACATTCATCCATTGGAAAAGATGTGAAAAACTGGAATTCTGAGGACATAAAAGATAAAATTTCATGGCAGCTCATCTCTCATTACATAAAGCAACAATACTTTGATGGATGATTATTAGGCATTCCTTTACTGTCATAAGCAGGATATTCCTACACTGGATCGTCTTCAACTAACTAGAAGGAACCTGAAAAGAAATATAACATATGGGTACACAGAACATTGACAAGAGTATTTTTGTTGTTATTCACCTGAACCTTTGCTACCTATTAAGTGCATCTCCATAAGTCGTGATAGCACATCATCATATCTTGCACAGACCATCTTACTTCCTTCAAAACCTTTAAACTAATATTATCTTAGATCTGATACAACATGTGTTTGCTGGAGAAAAATTATAAATTGTCATACACGTGAAAAGAAATGATTAATGTAACAATTGTTTACCCAAATTGGAAAGCTGAAATGAAAGTTACGCAGAAATGGCACAAAGATATATGTGTAATCAATTGTACTAATACCACACAGTATTACATGAAGTGAGATTTAAGTATCTAAAATCAGATTCATCATCATCATCTCTTACCTATATCTGTCTATAGTGCTCTCTGAGACACAGCACAAGGACAGGCCATGATGTTAGGCAGAGTACAAGAAGATTTCTTTACAACTAAAATCTAAAATCAACTCATGCTACTCACACTGTGCTCACTTTCAGACTTCTAACAACTGCCAGTTAATCTCTGACAACCACTTTTTAAACCATTCTCATCACAATTCCTTTCTCTTCAGGAGGGCACATCATCAACTGCCCTTAGGGATTACTGTTAAAACAAACAAAAGACATGTATATTAATTACAGGTTCACTTGCAAGTTTATGCATCAATGCTTTCATCTCATCAGAACTTGAACAAGGTCATAACAGTCACAACATAAGACCTCACTCAAATCACAACATGACAGGAAGAAAACAATTTAAAAAACTACTTCGAAACTTTCTCACACCCACACATCTACATTCTAACATGAGGAGGTTCAAGAACTGTTTTCCATTGATCAGAAGCTGAAATATACCATCAGAGTTGAACTTCAAGAATTGAATCAGACCTACCTGTTCCTATACCTTTAAATTTTCTAGTGAAATTTACATAACATGATTTAGTTACAACTCACTGAGAAAAAAAATGATATCTCAAATGACACAAACTTTGCAGTGCAAACTTTTCAGCATACAAATGCTTGTATTTTATTTTCCACACATCTAATGTTAACGGCAGTGCACTGTTTACTACACAATTATAAAGGCTCTTCTGGGTTACAGTGTGCAATTTCAAGAAGACTTTATAAATGTCAAAGATAATTGCGTTACTTGAAAAGCGTTTAAAAACTCCTAAAATAATTAAATAAAATACAGACAGCCTGCCAGCTTAGGGAACAAAGTATTTTGCGAATGTTACGTGTATTACAGAAAACTATATTATGATTTTAAATGTATTTTTAATTATATTTATCACATGAACATAAACCTCCAATTCTGAGGCACCAGAGTCTACCACTACCCTAAAAGAGTTTCTTTTTCTTTTTATTCCCTCTTTGTAAGCCTGTTCTCATCCAAATAACTATCCATAGTTTTCAGGTTTTGTACAATGTTTGTGTCATTGGACACACTTCTTATATAAAACAGTTCTGGAGATAGGTAATGAGGAATTCCAAAATTACAAATTCACACATAAAAAAGGTCAATCAACATGCCCTTTAGAAAATCTCCTGTATACTGTCAAGGAATTGTGGTTACAAAATTTCTTAGCCTTACACCAAGTTCGATTGATACAGAGGCAACATACCCATACAAAACATAAATGCAATTAATTAACCATTTTTTATTTTTATAGCTTGCAGGTTTTGGAACACTTCAGATGGAGAATTTAATTCTTCAATTGAATAATAATGTTTCATTAAATGTAAGGATGGGGAATGACAAACTGTATTCTTAATTTTCACATTCTTTTGTATGTATGTTAGGGTAAGTGCATTACCCTGTGAAGAAAAATTTCTTTTCTAATGATCAACTTAAATTTGTCTAAAATAAAGATGAAGTATCAATGTGAATGTTTCATGCAATTTCTGAACTGTTCTGATTTGTGATACACACTCCTCCATAATTCATGATATCTGGGAAAATTTTTTCTCTCAAAACATAACGGACTGATCTGCCATGCACAACGCTGTTCCCTCTACATGGCCTATGTAACAAATGCACACATATGGTCAAAGTGAATTAATAAAGGTTTGAAAACAGTTCCATCACCCCCTCACCAACACTCACTTGTCCTCCTCACCTGCGCCACTTCATGCCACTCCATTCATCAGGTAGGACAGCCGTTCGCTCTCGCTCGCTCCCACTTCCACCACTTCACGCTTCATGCTTGCTTCCTTTCACACTTCCTAATAGAGTCAACGTTAAGACAGCTGGGGGTTGGGATGGACGGGAACACACATCAACAAAGCCCCTGAAAACAGTCTTGGGGAAACAAGGGAACCTAATAGCCACCCTTGTATCAGTCACTCTGACCACAGCTGCTCCTTTACTCCAAAAGAGATCTTATGAAATGCGACAATGACCTTAGGCAGATTGGTTTCAATCAGGTTTACAATATAGGCATGATAGCCAGCACAGTATATCTGTGGCAGCATGTGAAAATGTATCTATATAAAACGTGACTTAAACCAGACTGTACGGTACAACAACTGTTCAATTACATTATTGTGTTAATAAACACCAAAATAACATTTAGACAATATGCACCTAAATACAGAATTATGCACTTTGATACTGAATATTTAAGTCTTCTGCTAAGCAACAATACTCTGAGAACCTCAAATCCCTTTTTATTCTTAGTAACGTACTATAATACTCTGTATATAATCCACAGTGTATCATGTAATGTATAACTAACTTTGCCAATATAAGCAGTATATTATTACATTGTGTCGTGGGCCAAGACAGTGTAGTTGGTATGAGTTGCTACAGGCTGGATGGTCTGGGAAATGAATCCCGGTGAAGGCAAGATTTTTCACACCTGTCCAGACTGGCCCTGGGGCCCACCCAGCTTCCTGTAAAATGGGTATTAGGTTTCTTTCCCAGGGGTAAACCGGCTAGGGCATGATGTTCACCACCCACACCTTCCAGTGCTGAAGTTAAAGAAAGGGTAGAGCTATACTTCTGCTCCCCCTCTGGGTCTTCTTGGGTGGAACTTACCTGTACCTTTTTTTACCTTTATTATGCTGTGTACTGAACCTACAAACCCATCAACACATTTGTAATAAATTTTACTTGAATGAGTCAACAGTGCCTTCAACATCCATCTATTTTTATTTAACAACAATGACAGGAGCTCAGACTACATAGTGTCTTATGGAAGGATGACCAGTGAATTTCAAAGGACATGGATGTATGTCTTTCTTCTATAGTGAGCTTTACTGTTGTTGGTCAGGACTGAGGTATATAAAATTCATCAACAATCATATGGTAAATAAGTGATCAACATATGAAAGTGCTCTCTGCTCCAGAACAGCCTTTTAAAACTGCTGCATGTATAAACACAAAGACATAAATCTCTCTTTTACTGCATCTAATCTAAGAGATGCTCGTTCAGTGAACTGCCCATGTCTCCAGCACATTATGAACTATGGACAGTGCTTCATCTACTGGACACTGGCAAACAGGCAATATTCAAGCTCACAAGGTACCATCTTGTTCTAATTCCACATCCTTAAACTCAGTGACTGTTCCAATTTTTCCATGAATGGGTGCATGTTCCACAACAGCTGTTATAAGTTCTTGAGCTAATTACAAAGCAATACATAGTGTGCACTTCATTCTTTTGGGTTTCAGGCAGTTCGTATCAATGCAGCGTTTGCTGTAGTGTGGCATGAAGGTTGACATTAACTTGTCTGATGCTGTCCCTGTACTTCTTCTGCATATTTTATACCTTCAATTCAGCTGTTGTATGGTCCCTGTCAATTTTTAGATAGGCAGAGTTGCTGGTAATAAATGGTCTTGGCTTTCTCCAGAATATTCTTGATCAGCAGTCAAATTTGAAGGCATAACAGGAACACACAAATATTATATCCAGAACAGTACATTTTTAAGAAAAACAGTGCAATTTAACCTCTCATATGCATAGCCTATACAAAACACCTCTTTGCACACATCTATAATCTTCTCTCTTTCTTCTGTCAGAATACGACTGGTAAACTCACAATATCCATGTTGATGAACACTTGGCTCATAGTTTCAGGCCCCATTTCATTATCCTTCACATGCTCCTCATGCCCAATGGATCAACATTCCTGCTGGTCTTACTGACATTTGTGTATGACCAACCAGGAAATAATTATTAGTTCCCTCTCCCACACAAGTCTGATAGCCTCATATTCCCTGAGGGTTTCAATGTCAGTTCTCCTTGACTCTCTCTCCTACAAGTCTCAGGCACACTATTCAGAAAATACAAAATGGGGCATGTGGCCAGACTCACAATACCTATGGGCACAAATTACAGTAGAAGTCTTTTAATCCTGCTCCCATGGTATGGCACAAGTGATGAATTATCAGATATTCTAGACTATCACACAGTAATTAAATATTTCAACCTGCTCTCAGAGAATGTACACTTGTCAGTTAATTTCACTTCATCATAAAAAGACTTAGCTGTTTCAATCATCACATGCCCAGTCACAGGTTTTTCCTTCACAACACAACACTGTAAACCACTTACACAGCGCCTTGTCCAATTGCTTTAATTTTGGCTGCTGTATTGCCTGTCACTTGAAAAGATCCTGCACACTTTCACTTTATGCCACAAATGTCCATAGTTAGTCCACCTGTTCCTTATATCATAAACAGTTGATGACCCAATGCTGTATGAAGACATAATCACACTTTAGTTTTCATCATTTTCAGACTTCCTAACTGTTTAAGTTTTTGAGGAACTTAATATAATATTAAATAGTGTACGTCAGCACAATCGCTTTATTAAGTAATAAAGTGATTGTGCTGACGTACACTATTTAATATTATATCACGTTACAAGCACATCGTGATGCTTCCATTCAAAAAAAATTCTGAAGAACTGTTAATGTTATGCATTTATTCTTGACAGCAGTACCTAGTTTAGTCATTATGGCAACATCTCAAGCCATTACAGTAGCTCAATGGACTCAGTAAGTCCAGATAACACAAGGTATAGTCATGGAGTCAAATTATCAAGAGCAAAACTTCCAGTCACACATCATAAATACCTGGTCTTGGAATTACCTTCCCCAAGTGCTGAAATATCAAGGTGTCCAGATTATCAGTAGCTGGATTAAAGAAATTTTACTGTACATAAATACCTAACATATCACCAGCAAATGTTGCTGCTTGTTAAATTAACAAGGATTTCAGGGATACCTTGTAGATGAGGTACATACTGGGATCCTACAGCAACAAAAAAATGTAATAAATCCTTCAAAGTGTCACCTGTGGATATTACATGTATCAAACCGGTGTAGGCGTCAATTCATCACTCTCGAAACATTCGGTGCCAGATTTGCCAGTAAATACTACTTGCACTTCTAATAATGCCACTGGTACTCAAGATACCCCTTTCACAAAAAAATAAATTACCTTTTATCGTTTCTCATGACACCCCTTCAGGTCAGTATGTTGCAAGAACTCGATAACGTATAATGCAGAAGTCTGATGTGTGTGTGTGTGTGTGTGTGTAAAACACACCTCAGATAAAGGGAAGTGTTAACATAATACTAGTACACTGTATGTTATGTATCAGGTGAACACTACTTCTGCAGCAGTGAACTTGTTAAATCTAAGCGTGGGTAAAGAATTGCAACACACATATGGATTCTCAGGAAACCATTCAGTCATAAGAAATTCTTCATAAACATGATGTAAATCACTTTCAGGCAAGTAACTGAGCATTCTTTCAAACCAAGTATAACACTCTGGATGCTAATTTCACTTTAAATGAAAAAAACCATGACCTTAATTTTTACTGTATGAATGCAGGTTTCCTACCTTAGTTTGATGAAGCCAATTCATACATTAAAAACAGATATCACAAAACAACAAAAACCTTTCAGTTTATGCATTAACCCAACAATACACATCAGAATGACAGACCGGAAACTAACAGTAAATGCTGTCAACATGAAAATGTTTGACAGGAAAAATTTGTGGCAGGTTAATGCCACAATTCACTGTAAGAAAGTAAACGGTTTTGATTTTGAGTTTCACTAATATTGTATTACAATACGCATGTCTCGATGTTTTAACGACAAAAATGGTTGAGGACTCCCTTGTTCTGGGATATGACATTGCATCACTGGGCAATCAGTTCGCAATGTTCTGAAGACATTCTCCTTCAAAATGTCAGGAACAAACTACTCAGTGATGCAGCATCATATCCTGGAAAAATGGAGTACTCGAATTACAGTGCCCTAGAGAATGGGGAAGAATTCATATTTACAAATCTGAAGCCTCAGTCAGTGATCAACATTCATCAACATCTGTAAGAGATAAGATTAAATATATTCATTAGAACCATTAAAACTGGGGTGAACAGGATCTCAGAAAAACAAATTAACTACAATTCCATGTTTTGTGCAATGAATGGTTCAGTGAAATGTTAGGAAATAACACTTTCAAAGTATGAAATATATAATTTGATTTTCCTTAAACAATCACTGATCCCTACATTTAAATATTAAATAAATTTAAATAGTAATCTCACATGTCATAAATGTAACCACAAAAGGGGCTTCAGCATGGGACCCAGAATCTCGAGGGCAGAAAAGAAGTCCAAAACTGTAAACCAAGAGACATCAGAGAAAAGTACTTCCATTCTGAACTAACCATTATCTTTCCAAAATGCAAATCTGCCACGTTTCACCTTCCTACACAGAACAGAAAATATGATTTTGTTCCTGAATTTTGAACAAATGATTTCACTTGGCCCAACTATCAGTAACACGGTATGGCATTCCCCCTGCAACTAAAATACCAGTTTTTTATAGATAAAAAAAAGTTATCAGGCAAAACACAACTTGCATTCTCTTTCAAAGGCATATGCCTCTACTGAGTTATAACACAATGGGATGTGCACCCTCCAAATTGTTTGAAATTGTAAGGTTAGTTATAAATGGCTCTTCCTAATCTATGAAACTACATCTAATTAAATCCTACCTCAAAGTCTGCACAAAGATAATGGCACACACACACAAAACTGACCATTTCAAACCATGGATAAAAATATAAAGTTGTAATACTACATACACAACCTCGTAAAGAAACGCTTTGTATGCATACATCATCTTTGGTTGTCACGTTTAAGATGTACCACTTGTTTGGATGTACCCAGGGTTTCATCAAACATCATAAACATCACCCTTTTCATACATGCATCTGAAAATGGTGACCAAAGCTAACATCACATGTGGCAAATTCCATGACCTTTGATGCAAAGAGAAATCTCACTACACTGGAAGGTCAATTTGGGTAGTTTAAACATGCAGTTCCTCTTTACAACAGTTCCTGCCACAGAAGACATTGCAGGCAATTTACACACGGAGTCGCTCCTGTCACAGAAGACATTCTACGTAATTTTATATGGAGTCCCTCTTTACAACAGTTCCAATTACAGAAGGCTTCCTACGCATTTTTAATGTGGGGTCCCTGTTTATGAGAGTTTGATCACAGAAGACAGTCAAGGCAGTTTCAGTGATACTGCACATTCCAAATTACTACTGTTCAAGAAGACATTCTAGGTAATTTCCATAAGGAGTCCCACCTAACAATAGTTCCCATCACACATTACATTCTAGGTAGTTCCAAAATCCCGTTGGTGTTTACAAGAGATCTTGTAACAGAAGACATCCTATGCATTTTCAATATGGGTTCCGTTTACAACAGTTCCAATCACAGAAGACAGTCAAGGCAGTTTCGGCGATACTGCACATTCCAAATTACTACTGTTCAAGAAGATATTCTAGGTAATTTCCATAAGGAGTCCCGCCTTACAACAGTTTCCACCACACATTACATTCTAGGTAGTTCCAAAATCCCGTTGGTGTTTACAAGATATCTTGTGACAGAAGACATCCTATGCATTTTCGATGTGGGGTCCCTGTTTACCACAGTTCCAATCACAGAAGACGGTTTCAGTGATACTGCACATTCTAAATTACTACTATAAATGTTTCACCGATGTCCAAGGCACCATGGCATTAATAAGGAAAGTAATGGAGCATTTTTCCATGATTTGTTACAGTAATCACTGTCTTCACATCTCATGCTAACAATGAAAATAATTAATACATAAATAAAAATTGAAACTTCATTAACCCTTATCAACTGGAAAGAGGCAATTTCAGATATCCTTGAACTATGGGACTGGGTAAGTTTTGATAACTGCCAAATATAATATCCAAGTTTCAAAACATTACCACATTTACAGTATTTAATATTTAAAAAATTTCTTTCGAATCTTCGATAAAGCCTCACTGTGTCATAAATTCTTGCAAAATTAATTATGCTTATTAGCCTACAATCAAACACAAAACAACCAATTTTATGAATAGTCTCTTACAGTTAATGCAATATATTGATGACTGCTCACAAAAAAGATAATAGGGGAGTACCAGTGTGGATTCTGTCGAAATAAAATCACAATCGACCTAATTTTCGTACTCAGCCAGATGACAGAGAAGCACAACGAACATGGATTAGACTTATATATGCTTTTTATTGATATTAAACAGGCCTTTGATAGTATAAATAGGGAAAGATTGTTTGGAGCAATGGACAGAATGGCAATACCACAGAAGCTCATCGGGCTTATAAGGATGACTGTGTGTCAAACCAAAGCAAGAGTGAAAACTGACAATCAAATAAGTGCTCCTTTCGAATTCAATAAAGGAGTTAAACAAGGTGATGGTCTGTCAACAACTCTTTATACTAGCACTACACAATGCTGCACAGGAAATAGACCAGAGAGGCACAATCAATACAAAATCAAGCCAGATCTGTGCATATGCCGATGATGTAGTGATAGTTACTAGATCAGAATCTAGGTTAAGACAAGTATATAGAGAAATAGAGGAGAAAACCCAACAAATGGGACTAAAAGTGAATGAGAAAAGACTACATATATGATTGTGTCTGCAACTGAAAAGGGATGACAAACTCAGAATTGGAAAGTAGGAGATACAGTATTTGAAAGAGTGTCCAGCTTCAAATATCTTGGCAATGTAATACATAAAGAAGGAAGGATTAGTGAATGTGCAAAAGACAGAATACAAGAAGGGAACAGAGCATATACAGCTAACCATCATATGCCATAAAGCAAGATTATACAGATCTGCCAAAATGCAAATATATAAAACACTGCTAAGACCAGTAGTAACATATGGATCAGAAACCTGGACCCTTACAAAATCCGATGAGAATTTGTTAAGAATTTTCGAAAGGAAAATACTGCAGAAGGCCTATGGGCCGATCTGGAGAATTAGAAATAATGAAGAACTGAACAGATCCATAAATGGAGAGGATATTGTGAAATTTATAAAAGCTCAAAGAATAAGATGGGTGGGACATGTAAAGAGAATGGAAGTGGGAGCAATGCCAAGAAAGGCAATGGAAGGAAGACTGTTTGTAGGAAGAAGAAAAGGAAGACCTCGTCTGAGATGGATGGACAATGTGGTAGCAGACCTTGGCAATGAGGATAAAGCAGTGGATGGAGACGATGCAAGATAGAAATGGAGGCAGATTGTTGAGGAGGCCAAGGCTCACCCAGGGCTGTAGCACCAAGAGTGATGTGATTAATGATGACTGCATCATTATATTAAAATGCCATACAGTTTTTTAATATGTCTATCAGTAACTTGTTGAAGGGTTTCATGGTTGTCTGACTATGTTACAAAAAATTTCATGCTATGCTGTTCTATGACAGACATCTTGTACTAGTCAACAATAAGAGAAAGCATGAACATATACTCTACCACAATACACAGACACTCAGGAGGCATTCATCACAACAATGTTTCAATTTTCTGTGTCTAGTGCAGAAGAATCAGGATAAACACACACAGAAGAGTAGGAGCTGCATAAATATCAGATGCAAAAACCTGAAATTGGGGTTTCTTAATATATAATCATAAAATAACATTTCACATTTAAACTGTATTTTACAGTTCTCAAAATATAAAAATCAATGTCTATCTTGTCATAAATATTTCTTCAACAAGACTTTACCATCCCAAATACCCTTACATAAGGTGCCTAAGTTTCCTCAATTAATTACTAGTAATGCATCTTATCTTGTATATAAAAATGAGTGGGTTCAGTGTTTGGTGGTTTGATGTCCTGCAAATGTGAGGGAAATGACAGAGTGCCTGTTACTGACGCAACAGCATCAAGGGTCCTGTAAACACTACAGTGGTTGATAGTGCATGTATTTCCCCGAAGAGGGTAGAATGTTTAATTCTAAGTACAATATTTATTCTTTGTGTGGCATATGTGTGCTGTTTGTCTGGTTTAGTCATGTGCAGTGTGAAATCTAGAGTATCAAGAGGCCTTACATTATGCAACATGACTCTTGACGTTAATGGACAATGAACATTGTACAGAAAGTCATGCTGTAAAGAAAAGTAACTTAACAGCGCATTTTCATTTCCAAGATTTTATTTTTGGTTATCAGATAACAACCCATTCAGAGAACGAGGATAACCATGAGTGAAATGTAAACAGTCCTGCACAAGTTTGATTCCTGACAATCGTAAATATCCACGTTTGGTATGATGTTTTTTTCCTTTTTTTATTGCCTTAAATTCTGCTAATGCATGAGCTTGTTAAAAAAAATACCTCATATTATACCTAAGAACTGCAAAAACGTGCACTAATCCTATCACTGATATAACAGAACATAACACAATCTCAGGATTATGGCCTTGAAACAACAATCACCATCAGAGGTTTGATCCCTTAGGTTTCAAAATATTTTATAAATCCAGTCATCCTAAATCAACATGGAAATTATAAGAAAGTAACTGAAAAGATGGACTACAGCTCATACTGGCTCACTTTGCCATCACTGTCCAGATCAGACCCTTTACAATAGACATGAACTATAAAAAATACCAACATGTTGACAGTGAAAGTCAGGAATCCCCTGCAAATTTAACACAGGAATGTGAGACTTAAGAGAGAGAGTTATTTGTAGACAGTGAGGAGGAATGGATAAAATAATTATGATGATATTCACCCATGTCATTACTGTTTCAAACAATAATGCCCTTCCTATCCCTTCCCTGCAGTCACCACTAACATTTACCCAGACATGCAACACAATGAAATCTTTTGTGACACAGAATGCCTACTACACACACATCAAAAGCACATCTTACAAGAGTGCTGAAGAATGTATACAGATTATTTTGGCTCTGAAATTCCGATTGTTTTCAAATCTGAGCCACCATCATGTGTTCTCATGATTTAATCCAACTTTTTTGTTTGGTGAGAGGGGGAGTCATACAAAGTATATGGTTCACTCACATCTGAAATGGGCTATTATAGCATGTATTAAGAATGGAATATGCAAGTCTGCATTAAGCAAGAACCCCAATGACTGTAATCTATGCATGATGATCTTACACTATTCATGCTTTAATAAGCTAAATCATAATGTCAAACAACTGACAAAAGTGGAGATATTTTAAAGTTTTATTTTTTGGTTTCAATATTATGTTAATATTTTTCTATAAACACACAGCTGATCCTCACTTCAAAAGCACACACAAGATTTCTTCAACCTTCAAGTCCTTTCATCTTTCTCATTTGCTTTCCAGTTAACTCTCTTTCAACTAAAAACACACATTCTCTGCAAACCTTACAATAACTTTGTATGATATTTGTTCTTTGTTCAAGTGTATGCAACAATTCCTCTCAATCATTTACATATGCAAGAAATATCAGTGTTCACACTCAGATACACTAACAACAGGAAAGCATCTGAAGCAAATATCACACAACAAATATTCACCTTCAAAGGGAAGAAAAAATTTTTCCTACATAAACACACATTGTTAATATAAAAACAAACATGAGATCTTCTGTACTTCTGTTAGACACAGGGTACATCTTGCAACCGCAGTGGAATCTGCACATACTCAGTACAGAAAACCATTTAATCTTCAGGTATATCTAGTAATTTCAGGAACTCATCTCATATGTCTTCTTACAATGCAGTTCCTCTACTACCATGAAAAATTCACCTTTCAGGAGGAAAACTTTCTGCCACATGGTTTTTCTTGATAATTTACTGACCATTAAACAAAGACAAAACTTCAAAATATTTTCCCACTTAAAAAAAAGAGAGAGAGAGAGAGGGGGGGGGGCAAAATATGTTACAACATGAAATAACCTACCTACCTACCTTCTTCATATAAATACAAATGATGACCATCTCTTGAAAAATGGCTGCATATGTAAAACTATAATGAAAAACTGTAATAGAATACTAATAATAATGACCAGTTTGAAAACTATCAGTTGAAGGGACATAAGACTCTACAGAACAAAATTACATCAGCAGTAAGTTTTCTGCTGTAGTCTGTAACCTCACATTTAAAATGTCAGATGACTACCACGATAAATGTCACGAATAAATTAAAAGCTTCACAAACTTCAACGACAAGACAAGCGTAAAAAACAGATTCGTATACAATGCAACTGCAATCTCATGTGGCTTGTAACGAATTACTATCACACAGAAAAGAAACCCTCTCTTAATACGCACTGGAACTGTCACGTAAGGACATGCTTAGTTATAACTTAATATGGACAGTCTTGGTGCCAATACTTTACTCATCACCATACCTTACAGAACCACTGTAAGTACTGAAGTATAATGAGAATTTTAATAGGAATATTACACTTACATATTATCCTGTTTCCATGACATTAGCACCACCTACTTAAACATGCCAGACTGAAACTCAAATTATAATAGCAAAATGTGGATGTATCCTGTGCCATACAGAAGTACAGCAGCAATCCTTCAGATCATCAGACAGCCTTCCCTCACTCTGAACATGCTTGCAGCACTTTTACCAGTTTATAAATTACAAAGCACACCACTCACAAACCCTCTTTTACACATTACAACTGATTTCATATTTCTTCAATCTTTCAAATTAACAGAGTAAAATAAAACATTTCCACATTCTATGTAAACATCCCACACAAAAAGAATAGATGAAATGAGGTGTCCATTGTAGAGTGTCGGTGGTACAAAACTTTTCCATACAAATACGAGGTACATTTAATGTCCTAATGTAATGGTTCAGTAACTCAAGCTGACAGTTATGTGGTGATGTGTATGAACTACACCTCATGTGAGCAAACTCATTATACAAATTAAGATTCCTTTATTCAGAAAAGTCAAGAACTGAGGAAATATGCCTGAAATGCAGCAAAATCATGATTATGTTTTGCAGAAATACTGTACTTTTAAGAATCTGGAAAGAATTTTAAGTAGAATATATTACAGGTGTTCCTGTAAAGATATTAAAAATAATCAGATATATATATAATCAACTGTACTTTTAAGAATTTGGAAAGAATTTTAAATAGAATATATTACAGGTGTTCCTGTAAAGATATTAAAAATAATCAGATATACATATAATCAAAATGGTTGTATGTGTGGCTATATACAAGACATAAATGGTTACATAAAATAATTGCAGATGTGTGTACATAAAAACATACATACACCTCATGCCAATACCACATACAACATTGCTGAGAATGCTGTCTCCCAGGATATTATTAGGTTTGAAAAATAAATGCAGAGAATGGTAATGTGAAATGTTTCAAAATTACAGAACTTTCATCAATCACTTTTGCTCGAAAGTCTTGACAGTATGAACTAAATAAATGTCTAGATAACCCTATACCTGACTATAACTGAATTTAACAGTTCCAGTGAAATGCTGAAAGATCTCTCGTGTGTCTGTGGTATAATCTTCAGCAAAACTGTGACAAAACACACACTACAAAGACGCACACATAATTCATAATTGTCAACAATATAATAGTGGGATCAATCATTATGATGCTTGAAAGTGTTTAGTTTCTTCATTCTCCATTTAAAATACACTCAGAGTCAAACATACAATATACAACGAAGTCCAAATGTCACCCACTCACTCACTCACAGTAACAGTAAAAACAGGATAAGATTAAAAATTAAGTTCACGTTAAGAATGACTTGATGTTTTCTGAAATGTTCACTCTTTGTCAAAAAATTTGCAAAAAAAAAAAAAAAAAATTTTGGCACAAGGAGTGACAATTGAGCACTGTTGTATGCAATATAATGCATTTTCCCCCCATCAATCTCCCTCTTATTTTATGAGGCTCTCCTGCTTGTTTC
>Ga0131853_10010766_pt1 | contig 16718 bp, 17 predicted proteins | sample TergutLab28metaG_FD_92764 | JGI IMG/M metagenome (GOLD analysis project Ga0131853, IMG submission 92764) | Labiotermes labralis P1 segment gut microbial communities from Petit-Saut dam, French Guiana - Lab288 P1 (version 2) (version 2) | ecosystem: Host-associated > Arthropoda: Insects >...
ATGCTTTTAAAAGCACTTCTTATTCGGTCCAGTAACGAAGCCGGGCGCATTCTTGCGATTGAGACTATACGCACTATAGACGGTAATTCTGATGTTACCTATAATGAGGCAAAGGGAAGGTTTTCAGAATTAATGAATGCTTATGCGCGCGCGCTTGGGGCGCATAATAGTAATTTTAACAACCCCTACGGACTCCATAACGATGCACATTTTTCTACCGCATACGACTTAGCACTTATTGGACGTGCATTTATGGAAATACCCGAGCTCGTTCAAATTTCTGCAATACGGCAATTTTCCGGTGACAGCATGGAAGGACGTACCCATCATACAGGGCAAGTACGTGAATTTGCATGGCAAAATACAAATTTAATGTTACCCGGTGCAGAATTTGGACATCCATATATTATTGGTGGCAGAACTGGATTTACTACGCCTGCTGGTCACTGCTTTATTGGTGGGGCTTATCACAATGGGTTAGGATTGGTTACAGTAGTCTTATATTCCAGAGAACCCGACCGTTGGCAAGACACCCGGGTTCTTATAGATCATGGCTTTGTTAATTTCGAGTTTAGGGAACTTGCAATCGAAAACCAGATTTTTTACATTGCAAAGATAGAAAATCCACGCCTTGGAGATATTGATACCCTTGATATTAATTTAGCCGCAGGACATATTGAAGTTTTAAGCCATGCAGAATACGCTGCAATTCGACGGGAAATAACCTTTGACCCAAGATTGCTTTCAGAACTTTCGGAACATGATGGCAACTACACTGTTTTACGCGCACCAATTGAAGAAGGCGAAACCGTTGGTACAGTAACTTACATTTTACAAAACGAAGTTATCTTCTCTTCACCGCTTATAGCAGCGCGACAAGTATATGAGCGCACCTTTGATAGCGATATGGATTATTACATTGCTATGGTTGTAAATAACATTTTTACAATGCGCGCCCTACCCTACTGGGTTGGTTTTTTTGGTGTTTTGTTTGGAATTTTTAATATGTGCATTGCAATTAGTATCAGCCGCCGCGCACGCAGGTTAGAACGATGGCATCCACCGGAGGTGCGTCGGCGCAGAAGCTAAGGATTACACTAAAGTATACATGGGGGAACAAATACATTTTAGAAGGTGAAGTGTAAAAGAAGTGAACTTCAACTTCTTTGTGCCCAACTTAAGAAGGGCGCCCCGACTGAAGGGAATGGAATCAATCATGCCAAAAAGTATGACAGGTTTTGGTAGAGGCGAAAGTGCGCAATATGATAGACGATTTAAGGTTGAAATTAAAGCTGTAAACCATCGCTATAGTGACTTTACAATTAAAATGCCTCGTTTTTTAAATTCACTCGAAGATAGAATACGTCGCCGCCTTGCAGAAGATATTGCCCGGGGCAAGGTAGATGTATGGATACAATTTGAAAGTTTTGCGCAAAAAGATGTAAAGGTAAATTTAAATTTAAATATTGCCGATGCATTTGTTGAAGCATTGGCAGGGCTAAGTAATCGTTATGAATTCGGCAAACTTTCTGCAATCCCAACTTTAGAACTTTTAGCAAAAAATCCTGATGTAATGAACCTTGATAGGTTCGATTCTGCACTAAGTACTGAATCTGATATGCTTGAAATTTGGGAAACGCTTAGCGAAGCGCTAGAAATTGCACTAGCACAGTTTAATCAAATGCGTAATGCAGAAGGTAATGCTGCAGTAACGGATATTAGAAATAAACGAGATATGGCACAGCACCTAGTAGATCAAATTACAGAGCGGGCACCACTGGCACTAGAAGCGCAGGAAATCCGACTGCGTGAACGGTTAGATGAAATATTGCAGAGATTTGAACAAAAACCAGATGAGACACGATTGATTTCAGAAATTGCAATCTTGGCCGATAAAAGTTGTATAAGTGAAGAGTTAACACGCCTGCAAAGTCATTTTTCTCAGTTATCAGCCATGCTAAAAGAAGATGACGCAATTGGACGCAAACTTGACTTTCTGGTACAAGAACTAAACCGCGAAGCAAATACAATAGGTTCAAAATCTGCCGATATAGGTATCACAACTTTGGCAGTAGAATTAAAAAGTATAATTGAAAAAATGCGTGAACAAGTACAAAATATAGAATAAACATAGGGTGAGGGTAATTTGGCAAATACGCGTTCTAATTTAATTAGTGTAGGATTTGGCAATACTGTACCAACAGGTAGAATTATAGCCATAGTTGGTAACGATTCTTTACCGGTAAAGCGCAGTATAACCGATGCTAAAGAAAGAAAAACTTTAATTGATGCAACTCAAGGGCGCAAAACACGCGCCGTCGTTTTTACTGATAGCGGCCACTTGGTATTAAGTGCCCTCCAGCCAGAAACGATTGCAAACCGCTTTGCAGATGGCGCAGACGACATCACAACAGGGGAATCATAAGTTATGGAGGGGATGTTAATTGTAATTACCGGCCCATCCGGTGCAGGTAAAGGAACCGTTGTTGAACAGTTGCTTTTAAATGAAAATTATTCGTTTTCAACTTCTGCAACCACAAGACCACCACGTGCAGGCGAAGTGGACGGCCATAATTATTCTTTTATAACTCGCGATGAATTCATAAAACTGCGAGATGGAAATAATCTTTTAGAATATGCAGAATATGTAGGTAATTTCTACGGCACGCCACGTAAATTTGTAGAAGAGCAGATTTCCCAAGGTAAAGTAGTCATTTTAGAAATTGAAGTGATTGGTGCGTTACAAGTAAAGGAACAATTTTCTGACGCAGTGCTCATTTTCATATGCCCACCTACATCCCACGAACTAAGAAAGCGGCTTACAGGGCGAAATACAGAAAATACGGAAACTATAAACTCTCGTTTAAAAAAAGCAATCGAAGAAATAGACCAAGTTAACCATTTCGACTATTTTGTTATAAATGACACTGTGCCATTGACAGTGGAAAAAATAAATACAATTGTTGCGGCAGAACGACTAAAGGTTACCAGATGCACAGACGCTATTAATACATTTAAAGCATATTAAACCTATCAGACAAACCTGTCCTGACTATTATAAAAAGGAGACATATTAAATGCTAACACCATCCTATTCAGAACTTATGGACGTTATTAAACAAGGCGGCAAGGTAGATACCCGCGTTGCAAGCCGTTATACCGTGGTTTTGGCTGCTGCAAAACGCGCACGCCAACTTACAGAGGGTTCGGAGCCATTAACCTACGCCCATACTGACCGCGCGGTTTCTATTGCGGTAAAAGAAATGAGCGAAGGCAAGCTTAATGTATCTGTACAAGATAATATAATGGACGGTAATTATGAGCGTCTAATTAAAGACCAATACAAATATCGCGCCATAACAGCATTGTCCAAAGACGACCTGCGCGAAGATTTGAAAGACGACTATACAACCACACGCACCTATACTTTAGAAGAGGATGACGTAGCAAGCGGAGATATTTTTGTAGACAATACATTTGGCGATTCCGATGAAGTAGAAGATGAAGTGGGAGATTTGGGCATTGACGAACCAGATTTAGACGAAGACTTTGATCTAATGGAAGAAGACTTAGACGACGATGTTGCAAAAGAAGATGAAGATACAGAGGAAAGTTTTGACTGATCACTTCGCTTTAGTATGCGTAGATGTTTTGCATGGCGATGTTGACCGGCTGTTTCATTATGCGATACCGAAAGATATGTTTGTTATAGCCGGAATGCGTGTACGTGTACCATTCGGAAAAGGTAATAAACCTATTTTTGGAGTTGTAATGGAAGTAGTACAAAACCCTCCAAGTGACATTAATTTAAACAAAATAAAATCTATAGATTCTGTTTTAGATGGCTTTCCTGTTCTAACACAGGACAACATCGCCCTTGCTGTATGGATGAAAGAGAAGTATTATTGCACACTTGCCTCCGTCGTGCGGTGTATTTCACCAAGTGCAAAAGCTGATGGCCGTTTTCCTATGGCTAGGAAAAAGAAAACGGCAGTAACCTCGCTGAAAGTCTCTCGTGCGGCAATAACACTAACAGAACCCCAACAATTTGCGGTTGATAAAATAACTGATAGCCTAAAAAAAGGGGCAACTGTAGCCCCTTTTTTACTGCATGGAGTAACCGGCAGCGGCAAAACAGAAGTTTATCTACATGTTATAGAAAATGTTCTCAAACAAGGACGCCAAGCAATTGTACTTGTGCCGGAAATCGCGCTTACACCACAAATGGTAAGCTTATTTACCGCTCGTTTCGGCACACAAGTTGCAGTAACACATAGCAGGTTAACAGCCGGCGAACGCTTTCAAATATGGAAACAGGCATTTGATGGCGAAATTGGTCTGGTAATAGGCCCAAGATCTGCTGTATTTGCGCCATTTGCAAACCTGGGCCTGATTGTAATCGATGAAGAACATGAACATACCTACCATTCTGAAACCACACCAAAATACGATGCACGTGAGATTGCAGTAAAACGAGGCAAACTTACAAACGCTGTGGTTATACTTGGTTCTGCAACGCCCAGCTTAGAAAGTTATTTCCGTACACAAGAGGTGGAAAATGATGAAAAATATGCCCTCATTGAGTTACCTGAACGCGTAAACAAAACCAACCCAGATGTAACCGTTTTAGATATGCGGACAGAAGTTGCCCGGGGGAATATGTCTATATTTGCTTTAGAGTTTCAGGAAGCCTTGAAGGAAACCATCGCATCCGGCCATCAAGCCATTTTATTTTTAAACCGGCGTGGACATTCATCATTCGTATCCTGCAGGTGGTGTGGATTTGTATTGACCTGTGATCAGTGCCGAGTAAACCATACATATCATGCGGACAAAAATCGTATGCTATGCCACTACTGCGGCACCGGAACAACGATGCCAAAGGAATGCCCGGCATGTAATTCTAAACATATTAAAATGTACGGCATGGGAACGCAAAAAATCGAGGAAGAAGTCAAAAGCATTTTCCCCGACATTGGTATTTTGCGTATGGATATGGACACAACCCGTGGTAAGTTTGGACACGCAAAAGTTTTAGAATCCTTTAAAAAAGGCGAAGCGCAAGTTTTAATAGGCACACAAATGGTTGCAAAAGGGTTAGACTTTCCTCAGGTAACAATGGTTGGCGTTGTCGCGGCAGATTTATCTCTGCACACAGGAGATTTTCGCGCAGGGGAATATACTTTTCAGCTTTTAACCCAAGTATCCGGGCGTGCAGGTCGTGCGCTTCACCCGGGAAAAGTATTTTTACAAACGTATAATCCTGAACATTATGCAATAACCCTTGCCCAAAAAGCAGACTACAAAAGTTTTTACCACCACGAAATGGCCCTGCGCCGCATGATGGTATATCCGCCATTTTCCCATGTGTTTTCAATTATGTTTTCCGGCGCGGAAGAAAAAAAAATAATCATCGCCCTTCAAAAACTTTTAGCTATTATGGGTTATTGCAATACACGTGATGGCCGGGATCGCTTTCATGTGATTGGAATTTCCCCTGCATTTGTATCCAAAATAAAAAATGCATTTCGCTGGAAACTGCTTATAAAATGCATAGAAGAAGAACCCCTTAAGGCATTTGTGCTATACTGTATTAAGAAACTAAAAGAGAACGACCCGATGACAGGAATAACTGTTCATCTAACACTTGACCCAATTATGATGGAGTGATATTGGTGGGACTTAAACAAATTCGCATACAAGGCGACAGTATTTTAACAAAACGAGCAAAACCAGTAAAAGAAATAACCCCGGATATTTTGACGCTTTTAGACGACATGAAAGAAACCATGGAAAAAACCGATGGGGTTGGTATCGCTGCCCCCCAGGTGGGAATGTTAAAACGCATTGCCGTAATTGCACACGAAGATGAATTTTACGAACTCATAAATCCGGAAATAACAGAAGCATCCGGTAGTCAAATATGTAACGAGGCCTGCCTGTCTGTAAACGGCCTCTGTGGCGATGTTGACCGCCCTACAACACTTAAAGTACGTGCGACAAACCGTAATGGTGAAGAATTTACTGTTGAGGCAACTGATTTTATGGCATCCGTATTTAGCCATGAGCTAGATCATTTGGACGGTGTATTATTTATAGATAAGGCCACTGATATAAAACCAATTGATGATGAAGAACGCGAAAACCGCAGAAGAACAAGAAGGCGGCGCAATAGACAACGTCACAACTGAGAGTCAAGTTCTTAATGACATAGCAAAATGCTCAGCATCAAGCTCTGCAAAGCCACTTTTCTCGCTTAAAAATTTGCAAATAAAAAAGCATAAGGCACAGCTGGAGGTATATTCTTTATCTGGTTGAAAGCCATTTGCTATAGCCAAGTTATAAAGAGCGGCAACGCCACCATTTAGCAATGCCTCATAAACAGAATATTTGCCAGGTGTTATGCCTCTTACGACTTCTTCCATAGGAATAACAAAACCGGTACATCCCGGCGGAATAAATCTATTAAACATATCAATATGAAAATGACCGGTGGATACAAGTCCCTTGCACGGTGTGGAGTTTAGCACACTTGCGAGGGGTTTCTTTTTATAATATTCTTGCTCTATATTTATTGCATTGCCGCCCATTCTGATTCCGTATGAATTTGCGGTTTTAAGTATATAATCGTTGCCTAATAATTTTTCTAGTTCAGGCCTGTCATGGGCGGTATGAGGATCTACACTTTGCAGTGTACTTAAAAATCGCTCCTGCCATAAGAAATAGCCAAAATCCGTTTTTTGACATACTTTGGCTAATCTAAGTGGATTTACATAGGGCACAAATTCTGCATGGAATGGATCAATGGAGATGCATAGTGTATCGCCTCCTACCCTTTTTAGGGCAGACAACTGCAGAGCAATTTTATCTTCGTCTGTTGCCCAGCTGCCATTTGTTTCTATATAATCTACAATGATGCCATAATGCACAGACTTTTCTATCAGGGTCAAAAGACCATCGAAATCCAAAAAGGGCTCGCCACCACCAATATGCACACTTCTACAGCCACCTTCGCGCAAAAGTCCATACATTTCATCCATCGTAGTTTCTGCCATAAACCCGCCGGTTCTCTCCGGCGAGCAGGCGTAAAGGCAATGCCTACAGGCCGCCGTACATTCGTAGTTTGGCATAATACCCGCGTGTTTTAGTGGTTTGGCTATCATAATCTACTCCTCAAATAATAGTCTTTTCGTGTACAATTAAAGGTTAACAAGAATACTAAGACCTGTCAAATAAATAAAAATAAAAAAATGAACCAACTTAAACCTCACGACAATATATAGTGTCGACATAAGTAACGAATGCCACGAAAATTAATTCAAGTGGTTGCGGAGCGCAACCACTTGAATTAATCCTTTCATATTCGAATGGCAATGGAATTGCATATAAACGGATAAGGAGCAACACATGACTGTAGCAGAATTTGAACAATTTATTGAAACATATGAACGTGATGTGTTCACATTCTGCAAGTATTTAGCAATCAACCAAGATACTGCATCTGACCTATATCAAGAAACTGTTTTAGCTGCCTTTGAAATGATAGCACGTATAGACACAACAAATAACCCCAAATCATTTCTGCTGGCCATAGCTGCAGGAAAATGGAAAAACATGCGCCGCAAAACTGGACGGCGGCAAAACATCGCCCCGGAAACAACCCTAGAAGAGTGGAACAATACCTCCCTTTTAGGCGAAAACCCAACAGCAGACGCCGTACAAAACGCAGCATTACAACAGTCGGTACACAATGCCGTTGCAGCACTTAAAGATAAGTTTCGCATACCGCTAATCTTACATTACTTTGATGACTATCCCTTAGAAACAATCGCCACAATATGTAATATCCCAACAGGCACCGTAAAAAGTCGATTACACAAAGCACGTACCTTATTAAAAAAATCTATGGAAAGGAGTGGTGTATATGAATGACAAATTGGAACGCATATTAAAATCACATTTCTCCCATAGAGAAGACATACCACTTGCCACACGTGAATCCTTACGCCTAAAGCTTCATGCCGCTGCAAATGCCCAATCTCGGGAAAAACTTACTTGGACATGGCTTTTTGCACCATGTGCCATTCTCATTTCTATTTTGCTGCTTATTGCAGTGGGTTCCCTATTTGGCTTGGGCGCGGCACTTCTTCTTTGGATAGGATATTACCTTGCAGCGACAGTAAGCGGAGGGATAATTATAACAATCCTACTATCAACAAAACAAACTCATTTTAGAAAGGTGAATTTCACATGACAACATTAACATTATTTATTGTATCACTAGTCGTATTTATACTATCTGCGCTTGGACTGGTAGTATTCCTATCCCTGTGGGTATACCGGGATGCAGAAGTAAAAAGCGAGCAAGAGCCAAGCTTATGGGTTTTGGCTGTCATTTTCTTAGGACAAGGGCTTGGGCTTATCATCTACTTCCTTGTTGGGCGTACTAAAAAAGACGTGCCAGCACCAGGCACTCATAAAGTATCTGTAATTGCAAGCGCAATCCTATTTGTAATTGCAATGGTGCTTTTTATAGTAGCAACCATAAGCTTTGCAACCAGTGACCACAATTTTGGTATTGGCCCAAATGCGAGAATGAGCAGCGGAGTATGGTCTATGAATCGCAGCAGCTACAGGAACAATGTTTGGACAGAAAGCGTGCGCAGCGGACGCGGTACCAGTAGCCGCACCCATTCTCTAAATTATGAGCAAATGCGTAATTTTTCTGTAGACAGCATAAACGAAGAGGGAAACCTGTACCTTCAATTAGAGCAAGGACCGAATTTAAGCCGCATAGATATTTCAGGTGATTTTTATCAAACATTTGACTTATTTTACGAGCATGGCTTTACCACCGGTCGCATTCGTATGACGTTAATTTATGAACGTGTCCGCAATTCCCAAACAATAATAAGCTGGCAAACGCCATAGAACTATAAAAACTATTTGCGCACACAGCATGTACCCGCAAGAAGGCGGGCGGCTCAAAGAGCCGTTTTCGCGTAGCGAAAATACTGAGCGCACCCGCAACGCAGTGAGGAAGCGTAGCAGGGATTTATTCCCGGCGGAGCGGCGGGGCAGACTCCTGCGCAGCAGGTGCCGCAAAGCGGCAGGCCGCCCGGCCAGTAAGCAAAGCTTACGAGAGGGTTTGGGGCAGAGCCCCATTTAGAAAGAGGGTAATATTATGCATGTTGGTGTAAATCTACCATCAGACTTTGATGGCGATGTTATTCGCCTCATATTAATGATAGCACTGCCAATCGTAATTATTCAACTTATCTTATTAATTACGGCATTGGTAAACTTACTAAAAAAGCAAGTTCCTATCGAAGATAAGGTTATATGGGGTTTAATCATTGTGTTTGTAAACATTATTGGCCCAATTATTTACTTCGCCGTTGGCTCAAGTTCTCTTGACCAAAAAATTGCCGATATCGAAGAAGAAAACGAAGAAAGTGAGATTAGACTACAATGACACAAGCTGTACAAACTCAAAACTTAACTAAAAAGTACAAAACTGCAATTGCGGTAAATAACGTGAATATTCAGGTGCCTATGGGCTGTTGCTGCGGTTTTTTAGGCAAAAATGGCGCAGGCAAAACCACAACAATAAAAATGTTGGTTGGGCTAATACGCCCAACCAACGGTAAAATACACATGATGGGAAAAGAACAGCATTTTGGACAGCAGAATGCCGCAACCTTTGGATACTTGCCCGATGTACCGAATTTTTATGGTTACATGACTGGCGAAGAATTCCTAGTCCTATGTGCAAAAATATGCCACATCCCCCCTGGAGAAGCGAAACAGCGTACAAAGTCTCTGCTTAAATTAGTAGGACTAGACAAAACACGCACAAAAATATCTGGATACTCCCGCGGAATGAAACAACGCCTTGGCATTGCCCAAGCAATGATTAACAACCCTAAAGTAATATTTATGGACGAGCCAATGTCCGCCTTAGATCCCATGGGTAGACGAGATGTATCGGAAATAATCGGCTCTTTAAAAGGAACTACCGTTATTTTTTCCACACATATTTTGGCAGACGTAGAAAATGTCTGTGACTATATTTTAATAATCGAAAAAGGAAAAATAGTCGCGCAAGATTATATGGAAAATCTACGCCGTCACCATTCTGAAAACACGGCCAAAATCCGTTTTTACAACGAAGCCGGAGCAAAGCTTTTTTATGACAAAGCAACGGATATCGGCTTAAACATAAACCGCCAAGAAGCCCCTTTTGAGTTTTTACTTGTCGCACAAGATGGCCAAGTTGAGGATTTAAGCCGAGCCACAACCCATATCGTACACGAAAACGGCTTAGCGGTAGAAAGCTTTAATGCCCATACACCATCCCTGGAAGATATTTTTTACAAGGAGATTTCTAATGTCTAACTACTTTACATTCTTACGTAAGGAATTAACAGAAAACCTACGTACAAAGCGACTTTTAGTACTTGGCTGCGTATTTCTATTCTTTGCAATATCAAGCCCTTTATTAACCCGGTTTATGGGCGAATTTTTCGCATTAATTATGCCCGCCGGAGACGAAGCAACAGACCTGCTTGTTGCAGCATTGTCCAACCCCTCGTGGCAGGAAAGCTATGCCCAGTTTTATGGTAACATCGGGCAAATTGGGGTGCTTGCTGTATTATTTATGTACATGGGCACAGTACAGCGGGAGGTAAAATCCGGCACGGCAAGTCTTATGTTTTCTAAAGGGCTTGGCTTTGGGTCATTTATACTTGCAAAATTTACAATAGCGGTTATCTTAACTACAATTGTTACGGTCATATCTACCATTGTTACCTATGTATATACATTTTTATTATTCGATGAAGCGGGGCAATTTGGACATGTGTTAGTTGGGTCGCTCATTTTTAGCATTGGCGCTTTAATGCTGCTTTCTATAATCATTCTGTGTTCATCACTTACAAAAAGTTCTGCAGCCAGTGGCGGTATGAGTTTTGGCGTGTACTTTATATTAATAATAACCTCTGCCATACCGCGTATTGGCTCATTTTCTCCATTTCAGCTATTTAATCACCCGGCAGCAATGAGCGTTGGATATTTTTCGAATAACTTAATGGTAAATATCCTCATTGCAATAGGCGTTTCAATTATCGCACTGCTTTTTGCGGTGGAAAGGCTTAAAAGAGCAGAAGGGTAATATCCTTAAAAAGACTCCAGTTGGTTAGTGACACTAACCAACTGGAGTTACATTCTGCCAAGGGGTTTGTATAACGAATGTAATTTATTTCATTATTTTGTGTTTTGAAAAACAGCGGCCTTGTTTTATCCAAGGCCATCATCAGTTATAAAACCCATTCCACACAAGCTAAATTATTTGTTAGTTAAAAATAAATTAGCTCGAGAGGTACGCATAGTAGTATATCACATTATAGCAATAGTAAGTATGAGGATATTTACTGTTTTGATAATGCCATGAATGCATTACCCACAACACTAAATATGACAGAGATAATGAAACCGGCCCAATAGCCAGAAATGAAGAAACCATCTAACCAGTACGCTGATATCGCCATTAGAAGCAGTGGAAATAAAAATAAATAAGTAGCCAACATGATGATTCCAAGAGCCGAAGCTGCGCCTCCTTGCTTTAACAAAGAAAGAGTAAATGCAGCAAACACCATACTTACAATAGCTAAAATGAGACCAGTGTATACCGCATAACGGAACGAATCGAAAGCTATCCAGTCGAACATCACAGATAAAAGCCATAGTATGATAATACTTATTGGATATCGAGAAACCTCAACAGCACCTCTATTCATATAAACACATCCTTCCTTTATTACAAAATTAACATTCACATTGATGCTTTTAGTATATATCTTTCAGCAAAATATTGCAATAGTTGCGCAAAAAAAATGGAGTCTCCAATATTTATTTGAAGGTTTTTATGACGCTTTTCATTTTTACTTTACATAATTGGAGTTTGTTTGTTCTATTTTAAAATATTCGATAACAAAAACGGACACCTTCTGATGTCCGCTTTTTACTATGTTTGAGATTTATTCTAATTATCCTCCATGTCTTGCTCTGTGCCAATTACCTTCAAAAGCTCATCATGGGAAGTGTTAATATCCAATTCCGGATATTCCGAATCTATTTTCAATTGGCTTAATCTCGCATCAGGAACTACTTTTGGAAGATCGTCTAAACTCTTAAGACCGTAATATATCAAAAATTCTTCCGATGTACCAAAAAGTATTGGCCTACCGGGACCATCCACCCGGCCCATTTCTATTACGAGACCATACTCCAACAGCTTATTTACAGCCCTGTCAGAATTTACACCACGTATACCGTCTATGGTGGCCCGGGTAACAGGCTGCTTATATATTATAATTGCCAAGGTTTCTAATACCGTTTGCGGAAGTTTAACCCGCGGCTTTTTTTGTAAAAGCCGTTGCACCGCCGGATAATACACCGGATTTGTACATAGGCGATAAGCGCCGTCCACTTCTTGAAGCTGTATGCCGGATTCCTCGCTTACATAAACTTCCGCCATTCTGGTTAACAAATTTCTAGTTAGAGGGATGTCGCAGCCAAGTGCTTCTGCAAGTTTTTCCAACGGAACGCTTTCAGGGCTTGCAAATAGCATTGCTTCAAGGGTTTTTTCTCGTTCGGATATTAGACCGGGCATATCCATGCCTCCATTCACGTTGGTTAACTTTTTAACGTAGAAATCTCCACGTCTGAAAAGGACTGAGATTGATGTGCAAGCGCCATACCCTGGCGTACCATTTCCAATATGGCAAGAAAAGTTACCACCATTTCGTTTTTACTGCGGCAATCTAAAAATAGCTTTCGCAAACTTACCTGCCCTTGTTCCTTTAATATGTGGCGCACATACTCCACTTTTTCGGTTACGGTAAATACATCACGAGGTAATCTACCAAAATTAGCACGTACCCTATCCCGCTTTCCTTCTCGCCGAGACATTACATCTAAAAATATTTCCATTAATTTGGGCAATTCTACTCTATTAAACTGGTACGGATCGGTTTTCTTGTTTTGTTTAAAATCTTTTAAAAGCGGCCTGTCTCCTATACCGATAATACGCTCACCTATTGGGGTGCGGGCATTTAACTCAAATGCAAGGTCTTGAGCTTGTTTATAGGCAATAAGCTTTTGTACAAGCGCTTCTCGCGGGTCTATATATTCTTCCTCAGTTTCCGTTTTTTTGCGTGGCAGTAGCATTTTTGTTTTTATTTCAAGCAAAGTTGCCGCCATAACCAAAAATTCACTTAGCCTCTCCATATCCGGCGGCAAGTTGGCTACTTCCTGCAAATACTGGGTGGTTAATGTGGATATTGGAATGTCGTAAATATCAATTTCATGCCGCTGGATTAGACTAAGCAGCAAGTCTAACGGCCCTTCATATGCCTCTAGTTTTACATCCATGCGCGCTATCCTCTAATTTCTGCACCATACTTCTTCTGTAAATTATCCAAAATAGCGTCGATATTTTTTTGAATTTCAGGTACAGTTAGGGTGCGGTCATTTGCACGGAATTTTAAGGAATATGCCATAGATTTATAACCTTCACCAACTTGCGCCCCTTGGTATACATCAAATAGCTTTACATCTACAAGAAGCGGGCCACCTTTTTCACGTATTCCAGCCTCTAACTCTACAGCGGTTGCAGCCTCATTAACCTTAAAGGCAAGATCCCGGGCTATTGGCGGGTACACCGTAGGGTTTACAAATTTAAATTTATACGCCTCGGCTATTTTATGCAGGGTTTCCATGTCCAATATGGCAACATAAACTCTAGTACCAATATCATAATTTTTTGCTACTCCCGGATGTAGCTCTCCAAGCACCCCAAGCAGCGTTGCGGCATCTCTTGGGTTTGGGCTGGTTTTTACAGATATTGTCGCCGTACGCCCCGGGTGCATAAAACTAAAATCTGTAGACGGCTCAAACACATTGGGACGGTTGGTAATTGTGGATAACAGCGTCTCAACATCCCCTTTAAGGGAAAGGTAGTCCACACCTTCTCCGTAAGAAGCAAGGGTAAGCCATGGCTTTTCGTAGAAGGGAGTGGTTGCCGTTTTATCATTGCATGTTTGGCAACTAAGCAAATCCACAATTTCTTCTTCAGATTGAGCACTGTAGGTGTGTGCAATTTCAAACAATGCCACATTTTCGTTACCTTTATTATAATTGCGCAAGAGACTTTCTAATAAGCCACCAATGGAAACAGTGCGCATGATACTGAAATCTTCACTGAGTGGATTTTTTAAGCATACGGCATTGCGCAAATTATGCCCTTGTGGGATTTGCAATTTGTCAAACACTTTTGGGCTTTCAAATGGATAGGTTAAAGCCTCGCTATAGCCAAGGGAAACCATTGTACGTTTAATGTTGTCTTGCCTACGGCGGCGAGGGTTTTTACCGGCTTCGTTTTGCGCGATAACATTGCCGCTTAACACCTGTGTATAACACGCTTGAATGTTATTATACCCATAAAAACGCGCAACTTCTTCCGCAAGGTCTGCTTCGCAGGAAATATCTGCACGGAAAGTGGGAATTTCAGCTTTCATATAAGTTTCAAATTCTTGAGTTGTAATGCCAACACGGTTTAAATATTCACAAATTTGACCTGGGGTAAGGTTTATGCCAAGTAGTGCATTAATGCCGCAAGGTTTAAATTCAATAATATTTTCCTGCCTAGGCGTCGGATATACATCCACCATACCCGGCACAACATCTCCACAATTTAAGAGTTCCACCAATTCCATAGCACGGTTTACGCTGGCAAGTACCTGATTTGGATCCTGCCCTTTTTCGTACCGTGCAGAAGCATCTGTACGCATACCCAAGCTGCGCGTTGTCTGTCTTATGTTTGCAGAATCAAAATTGGCAGACTCAAACAATATTGTTGTCGTGTTCTCCATAATTTTTGAATTTTCGCCACCCATTACACCTGCAATGCCAATTGGTTTCTCGTGGTCGGCTATCATCAGCGTGGTTTCTGTAAGGGTACGATCTTCACCGTCTAAAGTGGTAAACTTTTCGCCTGCTTTGGCTGTGCGTACAACAATTCCATGTTTGCCATCTTTAACAGCAACCGCAGAAATATTAAAAGCATGCAAAGGCTGGCCATATTCCAGCATGACATAGTTTGTAATATCCACAATATTGTTAATCGGTCGCACCCCTGCCGTAGAAAGACGGCGGCGCAGCCACTGGGGCGACGGTCCAATTTTTGCGTTTTTTACAACACGAGCAATATAACGTGGGCAGCGGGTAGAGTCTTGTATTTCTACCGTAACCAAATCGTTTATATTGCCGTCCCCTGTTTCGTTTACAGTTATTTTAGGTGTGGCAAAAGTCTTGCCGTATGCGGCGGCAGCTTCCCGAGCCATGCCTACTACGGAGTTTGTGTCTGGACGGTTAGACAAAATATCAAAGTCTGCCACATCTTCACATAGCTGCATTATTGGGCGAACATCTACACCTAATGGATGTGCATCTGGGAATACATAAATGCCTTCATCCGATGCTTCCGGGAAGTCGGCAGTAGTGTAACCAAGTTCATCAATAGAACACAGCATACCATTGGAGTCTAACCCACGCATTTTACCCTTTTTAATTTTAAGTCCGTTGGCCAGTGTAGAGCCATGCACCGCAACCGGCACAATATCGCCAACCTTAAGATTATCTGCACCTGTTATAATTTGCAAAGTTTCTGTGCCAATGTCCGTTTGTGTTACCCACAGCTTATCTGCATCCGGATGCTTTTCCAGAGAAATCACTTTGCCAATAATTACATTGGTTATATCTTCGCCAAGTTTTTCAACGCCTTCTACGGCATTGCCTATATTGGTCATTTTTTCAATTAGAATTTCATTTTGGTCACTTATTTCTGCGGCTTCTTTCAGCCATGATAGGGGAATATTCATGCTTTTATCTCCTTAACTATACTAGAACTGCCCTAAAAACTGCACATCATTTTCAAAATATGGCTTTAATACCGGAATTCCATAAAGAGCCGATGTCATGCGGGTTATTCCAAGCCCAAAAGCGTAACCGCTATATATGGCTGGATCAATGCCTGACATTTGAAGCACCTTTGGATGAACCATTCCGCATCCCCAAAGTTCTACCCAGCCGCTCCCCTTACATACACTACAATCGCTGCGAGGCTTGTCTACCGAGCAGGAATAGCAAGAAATATCCACTTCTGCACTAGGTTCTGTAAACGGAAAATGATTTGGGCGCAAGCGGCTTTTTGCATCCGGCCCAAACACATAGCGCACAATGGTGTCCAGCATTCCTCTTAAATCACCAAATGTGATGCCCTTGTCTATAACAAGGCCTTCCATTTGATGAAACGCCGGTGTATGTGTCGCATCAATATCGTCATTACGCGCGCACATACCTGGTACCACCACACGTATTGGCGGTGTTGTAGTTTCCATTACCCGCACCTGCATTGGAGAAGTATGACAGCGCAGCAAATGGTTTTCATCTATATATAAAGTATCACTCTCTTCACGTGAAGGGTGATTTTGTGGTGAATTGAGCGCATCAAAATTGTGATACACGGTTTCTATAAAATTGCCCTCTACAATGTCAAACCCAAGGGACACAAACAAATCTTCAAGCCGCCACATAAATGATGTAACCGGATGCAAGTTTCCTATCATTTTTTTCCGGCCTGGTAAAGTTATATCCAT
>Ga0131853_10010767_pt1 | contig 16717 bp, 8 predicted proteins | sample TergutLab28metaG_FD_92764 | JGI IMG/M metagenome (GOLD analysis project Ga0131853, IMG submission 92764) | Labiotermes labralis P1 segment gut microbial communities from Petit-Saut dam, French Guiana - Lab288 P1 (version 2) (version 2) | ecosystem: Host-associated > Arthropoda: Insects >...
ATTTATCTCAGTATATTTATCTCAGTATATTTATCTCAGTATATTTATCTCAGTATATTTATCTCAGTATATTTATCTCAGTATATTTATCTCAGTATATTTATCTCAGTATATTTATCTCAGAATTTAACAAACTTGATGCACAAAATTTGTTTCACAATAAGTTTTATTTCATGTCTCTACATGTTTCGAGAGCATGTGCTCATAATCAGGAGGTCAAAATTGCATTACACAGCCTCTGGTACCAACACACCTATAAGTATGATGATTACTGAGGCTGTGGAATGCAATTTTGACCTCCTGATGATGAACACATGCGCTCGATACATGTAGAGACATGAAATAATCTTATTGTAAAACAAAAATTTTGTGCATCAAGTTGGTTAATTACTGAGATAAATAAACGGATTTTATTGTTTATATATTGTGTATTTGTTTGTCTAAATAATAAATTACGCAAAACGCACAGTACATATATCACGATATCACCTATATGGTATTCAGTAACTCGCTGATAGTGTAAATTATGGGACCAAAACTGGCCTTTTACTGTTTTCAATATAGGATTAATCAACAACTTCATTTACGAGAACATATGTCCGTAAATCTCTTTCTATGTGCTTTCTCTTCGTTTTCTAATATTCCCAATTCTGTCTCTTTCCTCCTCATAATTTGTGTATAATATAGGTGTCACACGAACTCGCTGAGTCCAGTACTATACAAAATGTGAAAGACTTAAGCTCAGTCACTGGATAAAATAATTTTGTCCAAGCTTTTCCCTACTCGCCGATGAGTATCAGATTTAAAATGTCGAGGATTCAACTTTTATTCGTAAGCACCAGGCCCACAAATCCGTCCGTGGGATATATATTTCATGTTTACGCATGCAAGGGATTTCTCCATATTTTGTAAATTTTTCATCAATGACTGGTAAATGATCCCCATCCCACCAACGCGCACACATGAAACTTTATTTAACTCTGCAAACGACAAAAAAAGTACTTTCTATCCGATATTAAAATATTCAGTGTGTAGGTTTATACCGCCTACGTCAAAGAATGTTATGTGAAACTTTTAACGAAGCTCTTTCTGTTCTTAGTGAGTGAATAACACCAAGAAATTGGTCACATAAGATAGTGTGCAAAGACGAAAAAATTCCTAGAAAAGACTTTGGACAGGCGCTCAACCCCCAGGCACTCTACTGTACTGAGTTGTGTAGATAGCTCAACACTGCGGCGAATTCATTTGTTATGGCTAAGGATTACTTGGCAGAAGGGGAAATGCTGGCTCTCAAATTTAAGATTGCGCTCCCGAAAACAACCATTGCAGTACTGAATAGGTTTTTCTGTTACATGGCATCATACCTTAAGAAAGAGCAATATTAATTTTCACCGCCATGAAAACCACGATTTTCTTCACTTTAATTACATGCAATATATCAACCAACATAAGGTACTTTAGAGTGTTGACTTTAAATTTTGCATACTCAGAATAAGAAATAAGTGAGAAGGTCGTGTGTAGAAAAATACTGGATATATTTGTACAGAAATGTGTCTGAAACAGCTTTATCCTGATTAGTTAATTTAACTATAGAAAACCAATTTAATACATTTCAATTAGATCAGAAGATACTACTTCTACTGAGCACAGACCTTCTTCAAAAGCTAATGGTTGCTCAGTTGGTCAAGAATTTCTCCCCATCTTAGAGACACAGAATGTTCACTAACATGTTTAAAAAAATGTCCAGTTGTAACTATCTTGAGCAAATCATCCTCCCAACCGATTTATTTAAGGTCCACTTTAAACATTGCTCTCCCATCTACGACTAGGTCCTCCAAATGCACTCTTTGTCTCAAGTTTCCCAAAATGAAACCAACTCTTCTCCCGAATAAAATTTAGTGATTTGTACACATTGTGAATCTCCTCTTTACGCAATCCCAACACCCAAACGACGTTCCCAAAGCCGTCTCTTCCATATCAAAATATGTTAAGTTTTTGCGGTGAGTATTTCTGAGCCACCTCGAGAACCCCGCGTTGGAGGACCACTGCTTCTTGGTCGTCCGCCACTGTTCAATCAATACACTTGACGCTGCCCTCCATCTCTTGAGGCCGCGTTCTACATTCGCAACCTGGCGGCGCGCAATGTCGTGGTAAAAGCCTACTTATAAGATGACATTCGATTTAAAAATAACAGCTCAGCTCCTAGTATGTCCAGAAGAATGGAGAGAAGTTCTATACTAAATAAGTAATATATGTTTTGGAAAGGAGTCCTCTTTATCCTATCTAACTTTCAATGATTAAAGCTAGTCGTATTACAGGCTTTAACAGACACTTAGGCTTAGAGAAATTTGAAGATTCTAGAATTGCTAGATAATAGACACATGAAGGTAGCAATGTTTCATCCCGACACATCGGCCAACTATACCCGCAGCATACATCCATGGTACTATTTTTTTATAGGACGAGTCGCCCCCAAGGCCATAGTGCGGCGGAAAGGATTAAGGAAATAAAAAAAAAAACCACATCGGGATTTAAACCCTCGATCTTCCGACTTGTAACGCACCTGACAACCTCAATCAAACATTTAGGAGATGGAGTTAAATTCCAAAAGTATCTCTTGAATGCCAGAGTTTCTGTGGCTTGGCGGCGATATTAACTCGTAAATTGCTACAAGCGAAACATAACAGAGGCAAAATATGGCATACTAGGCCATATGCCAATACATTTTATAGATAAGAATACGGCATTATAGGGCAATGAAGGCTCACAATTAAAACAGTGACACTTTTATCTGTTTCGGAAACATATTAACAGATCATATGCAAGTAGATATCAATTCAGAGATGCTTGCTAAAATTCGGATAAGAATATAGTGTCTACCGTCTGTTAAATAAACGTGTAAAGAAGAAACATAAAAACTGTTTATTTGTCTTTAATGATTGTGAATCTTGGTCTGTCATAATAAGAGAGGCACACAGACTAAGGATGTCTGAGAGATGAAAACATTTTGAACTGTAGGGGAAGGAGATAGAGGAGATTGTAATAAATAGCAAAGATAATAATTCGGGTTCTTCGCGAATATTATTGAGATGATAAAGTGAAGTAAAATGATACTGGCCGATAAAGGGAAGGTAGCGATGTATATAATTACATTTTCGGTGACTTTGAAAAGAGAGTACTTGGGAGACATAGGCGTAGACGATTGGATAAAATCACCAAATCTAGTTTAAATAAATGTACACGGACTGTTTACACATGATTTCTATGCTTCAGGATAAGGACCAGTGGCAGGCATTTCTGAACATTTTCATAAATATTTATGTTCCATAAAACTCGTTTTTTTAAGCGCTTAGCACTTGTTAGTTTATCAAGTAGGACTGTATTCTCTATAGTTAATTCTAATTTATTTTACATATCTTAACCCTTATCCTGCTAACGTAGAGAATATGGTGAGCTCCTAGGATTGCCAGCAAATGGCAGATGGGTTGTAACCCGGCGTTTAAAGTTTTAATATATGCTTGAATTTAATGACAGCACATAAAGGTTTTTTGATCATGGGAGCCAATAAATGAAGGGTAAGTGATTGGACAGACACGTAACATACTTCCTTATGCAGGTGTAGACACTGACTATTAAAGGAAGTGACAATAAACTTTTGGTGTAACTGGTGATGATATATTTATTACTTATAGAAAACATACTTTCATGCAAAAATATCAACCAGAAATTTTATGAATCCGGTCGTATATAAGACTCTCGTCTTCTGGTAGGTTATGTGTTAGGAAGACCGGACGATCGATAGCTGCTAGGAAGGAGGCGAACACAGTGACAAAAAGTCTACAGAATGAGAATTCAGGCTTTCCCAAATGCAGCTAACACGGATTACACTCTCGCAGTAAGTTGGGTAAAAAGTGACATCCGCACGGTAATATTCTTCCCAAAACACTGCAGGAATTACATTTGACAAAACGTCTGTTCGGATTTAACGCATCTGATAGCTGCAAGCTTGAAATCAGATAGACTGTGCATCTGACTATCTCATGAAGGGATCTGTTACTTCCAGCAGCTGAGGTACACGGATTTCAAGTTTTAGGAGACAATGGTAGGAAACTTACATTATATTCTGAAACTTCTGACGATATCACATGCGTGCACTTGAAATTATGATTCCTCAGCATATTATATTGGTGTTTTCACTTAAACAACTACACAAAATCCGACAAAATATGGACACTTTTAACTGTTTGAACGCCGAGTTGAATCCCATCTGCCATTTTCTGGCATTAGTAGTAGCTCACCTTATTCTCCACATTAGCGAGGTAAGGATTAATAAAAATTACGTCAGAGACAAAAACGACAAAGGAAGAGCTAACGATATTCCACGTATGGTAAATTATGTCTGTTGTTAAGGTATATAGACAACATATCCTATACTACGTAATTAAAATACTCGTATTATCAGTGCTTTGCTTGAACAAATTTCGCACATAGAGAAAATCAGAGCGACGGCTTCCGGAGTGTTGTGAACTGTGAACAATTTCTGTCTTGTAATATACCTAATCCACAGAGAGTCCTTTTTCTTTTCTCTTCCGTTCTAGTTTACCGACACAAGTTCATATTCACTGCTACTCTCGAAGATTCACACAACATATTCCGTGCATAAGGCTCTCTGGGTCTCGTCAACGTGACATTATTAGGCGCTGACTGCAATTTGATATCCCGAGCTCAAAATTAAGAAATTTATTTCGCAGCTCTGTGCTTTGGACACATAAATTAGAGCGGTTGCTACATGAAACACATATCGTAATGCTTATTTACACCATCGAACAGAGTCCTTCTTGAGAAGCTAACTGTTTTTCAGCTAGTTCAGAAATTCCTGCATTTTATGAAACCGGAAGTTTCATCACCGCATTCATAAGTGCCCGCCAACTCTTCCTATTTTAGGCCAGCTCAATCCAGTCCATATGCTCACAACCCAATTCCTAATGATCCATCTTCGTATTACCTTCCCATCTATGCCTGGGTCTCCCCAGTGGTCTCCTTCCTTCAGGTTTCCCCACTAAAAGCCTGTATACGACTCTTCCCTCCCCCATACGCACTACATTCACCGCCCATCTCATTTTTCTCGATTTTATCACCCTCACAATATTGGGTGAGGAGTACACATCACTGTTCTCTTCAATATATAGTTTTCTCCATTCTCCTGTTACCTCGAGAATCTTAGGTACTCTCCTCAACACTCTGTTCTCAAACACCCTCAGCCTACGTACCTCCCTCAACGTGAGCGACCACGTTTAACACCCATACAAAACAACAGGCAAAATTATAGTTCTGTGTATCTTAGTTTTTAAATTTTTAGATAGCAATCTTCAAGACAAAAGATTCTGCACCAAATGATAACAAAAATTCCCTAAATTTAATACGCTCTTAATTTTTTCCTGAATAGAATTTTGATTTGTTGAGGTTGTTCCCAAATATTTGAACTCCTCCACCCTTTCAAAGGAACTATTATCAATATTCATACTGTGACTTAGTCCTGAGTTCTGATCTCGATACATGACCATGTACTGAGTGCCTCTGAGGTTGAATCGGCTATTGAAAAGCTAAAAAGTCTTAAATTACCAGTTATTGATCAAATACCTGCAAAAACTGATTAAATTGGGGTAGAACAATTCGTTGTGAGATTCATAAACTTACTGTTTCTCTTTGGAATGTGGAGGAATTGTCTGAGGAGTGGAAGGAGTCGATAGTTGTGCCTATCTATAAGAAGGGCGATAATACAGATTGTAGTAATTACATAGGCATATCAGTTTGCCAACTGTGTAAAAATTTTTTCAAACATTCTTCTCTAAAAGTTAACTCCATATGCAGAGGAAATTAATTGTGATCGTCAATGTGAATTTCGACGCAACAGGTCAACTACTAATCTTATATTTTAAATTCGTCAAATACTTGAGAAAAAATGGGAATACAATGAAGCAGTGCATCAGCTCTTTATAGACTTCAAGAAGGATTATGATTTAGTTTGGAGGGAGGTCTTATATAATATAATATTCTTACAGAGTTTGGTATCCCCATGAAACTGGTAAGGCTAATAAAAACGTATTTGAATGAAATCTATAGCAGAGTCCGTGTAGGCAAGCAATTTTTTGACATGTCTCCTATTTGGAATGGTTTGAAACGTATCGTAAAATCCAACAAAACTGTAAAGGTGCACAGTAACAGTCTACAGTAGCGCTGTTACGCTTGAAGGAGGATCGCACTTTAATCTGATCCGCGCAACTAAATCTTCTGTTTGAATTCAATGGTTAAGACGTAATATTCCATTTTAGTGGACAAGTAGTAACCTCACTGAAGATAACTGTCTCCTGTGATATGATGTGGTCTGATAAATATTTCTTAAGGTTAACCCCGAAGATGAAAGTAGTATATCCCTAGAAACGCAGTTAATTTCTACCTAAATACAAAGCGTCGCATTTCAGGAAACTACAATCTACATAATCGTATTCGTGAGAGCCATTGATCTCGCGTAATACATTGAGTGTTATTGGTTATGTATTACGTTGGATGAAAAGGCTCAAAGTAATGTAGGCTAGCGATTTAATACATGGGCAGCATCAGGGATTACGTTCGCTGTGATTACAAATAATGAAATGAAATTAAATACTCGGCTACATAACGTTATCTGGCAGTGAATCTAAACTTAAACCCAAATGTAACAACAATTATGACCGGCGATGAAAATATTCGATCTTACTTGCATCGATTAAAAATCATAGGAAGTCCAGAGTGCCCATGCAAACACGGCACACAAAGAGTAGACCATTTAATATTCCAGTGCAAAAGGCTATAGAACGAAAGAGTAATTCTGAAGAACAGCTTACATAAAGTAGGCAACTAGCCAGTGAGTAAAAGTGAACTAACCAATAGGAATCTGAAGAAATTAATTAGATACATAAACTCAATGGACCTTGAAAAGATAAATCATTTTAACTAACAGGTTTAATGAGCACTAACAACAGAATTGTAAGATTACAATAGCATGTAGTATTGCTTACTGTAATGAAGCATGCTGAGGATTTAATAAAAAAATATCTTATATAATTACTCTCTAAATTCATATTTTAAAAGAGTGGTTTGCCGCGTTTAGACATACAAGATAGATCGGAATATAAAACAAGTCGTGGACAGTCCAACTGTAGAAGTGGGCGAGATGCTAACAACTTCTCGTAGTGAAAGAAAAGAAAACCTATCACTTACGAAACTCTTTACTGTGCTGCGGACTTGAACTGATTCTTTGGAACGTTGACTGACAGTATAAATACAGGCGCGGGTAGCTACAGTCAGCGTACTGAATAATACAGAAGTATAGATTAGATTTGTCTGGAGTACAGGTGATCAGGTGAGACAAGGAAGGCACTGATCTAGCAGAGACCTATATTTTGTTCTGTGGAAAATGAAATGAAAACCATCAGTTCGGGACAGAACAATTTGAAAAGATGTCACGTGTAACTAACTAGCAGCGTGGAGCACAGTCCCGCCTGATAAGCTAACAAATTCTCTTCTACTTAAAAAAGTCCCGCATTTAAAGGAACCCGAAAGTTAATTACCGCATTGACAAGCAACCGCCACCAGTCCCTGCCCTGAGCCAGAGTAATCCAATCCATGCGTTCCCATACACTTTTTAACACGATGTCATATATGTAGTGTTAAAAGTCGATGGTTTAAAATTATTTTTCTGAATGCGCATGCCTCAACCGAGGATATAAATGGTGCTTAAAAGAAGAGATTCAGTGAGGAACTAGAGTAGGCATTTGATCAGTTCCCTTGCTGTCATGAAAATACTCTATTCGGGGATTTTAAGGGAAAAGTGTGGACAGAAATTATTTTCAAATATACGAACGGGCGTGAGAGTTTGCATGAAAATGGAAACGACAATTGTGTTAGAGTAGTCAGATTTCCCACACGAAAGTTCTGATTGTGATGAGCACAATGTTCCCGTATCGATAAATTCATAAATATTCTCAGACTACTCTCGATGGAAAAATACATAATCAGATTGATCACATTTTGAGAGATAGGAGATGATAATCAAAAATACTAGATATTCAGTTCTTCAGGGAAACTGACTGTGATACTCATCAATAGTTGTTTGTTGCAAAAATTAGAGATATTTTGTCATTAAGTGAGCTAGAATCGAGCAACTTTGTTATGAAGAGATTAAATTTCAAGAGGTTAAAAGACATGGAAGTCAGGGAACAAAACCAGATTAAGTTCCAGAATAGGTTTGCAGCTATGGATAGCGTAGATGTTAGCGTAGACATAAATAGTGTTTCTGAAAGTATTAGGCAGAATATCAAACACTCGGCCAAACAAAATATCAAATATGATTAGATAAAGGATGTTAAAAGTGTGTAGAGCATGAAGGCAGGCTAAATTTCGGTGGTTACAGGATACAAGAAAATTGAATGCGGATAATGTGAACAATATAAGATATGAAATATTTCATTAAATGCACAGTGTAACTGAAAGTAAAATACATATCTTGTAACAAAGAGTAAAAACAGGATTCCTAAAGTATTGTACAAAGAAGATCTTCATGAATTTTACCCCTCACCAAACATACAGCAGGTGACAAATCAAGAGGAATGAGATGGACGTGTCATATGGGATGTATGCGGAAGCAGAGAGGTGTATATAGGGTTTTGGTAGGCAAACGTGGCCGAAAGAGAAAACATGGAAGACCTAGGTACTGAAGGCAAAGATAAAGTTTAAAGTAATTCTTCAGCAAATCGGTTAGGTGGGTGACTGGATCACGATAGTTCCAACTAGCGAGCTCTTACGAACTCGATAATAAACTTTAGACTTTCCTAAAATTGTGTCAATTTTTTGACTAACCGAGGAACTATTAGTGTCTGAATAAGAACACTGTCCCATGAATTTAGGTAGCTGGTGAAGGAGAGACATATTAAAAGCATAAAACAAATCTGACTTCTAAGAAGTTTGATCGCAACCCAGGATTTATTTTGTTAACCACCAGCGCAGATTAGAATTTTCGGAAGGTCGCTTTTTCAATAATCGTATTCTGTAATATGTCCCTGATATTATTTTATCCAAAACTGAGAAAACGTACCACATCTTAATTCCTTCCTTTCTACAATTTTTACCCCAAACCTTTGGCCCAGATAAATATTTGGAACAGTTATATTTGCATATACGCACAAAAGAGTGTAAATACAAGAATTAAATTAACGTAAAATATTACGTTTTGAATAGAATATAAGATGACTTGAAAGTGTTTCCTACAGTTGTCCGATGTGATTCTGATGGTCGTTCTTTCAGTGGTCCACTCACTATGTGATAACAATAAATTTCAACAATATAAATACATGATGTGATTTGTGTTTATTTTAAAGTCAGCTATTCCACACGTTCCGGCCAGCCGCCATCCTCGGGGATTTTTACTGGTATTGTTTTGCGGGCACAGAAAAACTGAAAGAGCAGCTTTAAGAAGTGCTCCACAATGATATGAATGGATAAGACTAAGAATCCATTTTACTCCCACAGTTCATTCATGTGCTTCGTATAATTAGCACATTAAAAATATTGTTCCCTAAACATCAACCACAAAGGTTGCGAGGTAAAGTCTTGTACTCTGAATTAAAAACTGAATTTTTTTATTTGTCTTAGTAATTAACCAACTTGATGCACAAATTTTTTGTTTTACAATAAGTTTATTTCACGCCTCTACATGTTTCGAGCACCATGTGTTCATCATAAGAAGGTTAAAATTGTATTATACAGCTTCTGGTGTCATCACACTGAAACGTGAGTGGTCTAAAATTACTAAAATACAATTTTATAAATATGAGCAAATAGTAGTAAAACTAGAAAAAACTATAGAATTGTATTTTAGTAATTTTAGACCACTCACTTATTGTAAAACAAAAAAAAAAATGTGCATCAAGTTGGTTAATTACTGAGGTAAATATACTGAGATGCACGGTTAGCAAAACATAAAGAAAACTGAATTTTTATAGTATAATTTGGGGAAATTTCCTCATTCATTAACCAGTTACTCTCTACTTTCCGCCACAGATTAAACAAATCTGTGCAACAGAACGCATTTATTTTAAACCACTTCGTCTTCTCCTTCTTCAGTGTGTATAGGTTAGGCTTTCCGGCTGGTTCTGCAAGAAGGTCAATTGAGGGCCGAAGCCAGAAAGTCATCAAGCTTACGCCTTACGTTTCCTCATATACAATACTTACAACATGTTAGAGTAGGTATTGGAAATTACCATCTTTATTTCTGAAGAAAACTTGACACGTGGTTAAAAAATTATTAAATTTTAAAAGTCAGTTTCTAGAAACTGTCAATATTGCACGCCTGATGAAACAGTCGTTGCATGAATCACATATTGACAGTACTATCGTCGCGCTTACGCTTACACTGGATCACGGTCATCACACGGTCCAGTTTAATCGGCTGTTTGACAGATATATAATGCAGAGTGTGACATAAATTTGTTTTCTTCCTGAGCGTGTTGGAGGGTTTAACATGGAGGATTATTTACTTACGTGCTTACTTATTTACTCCATGCAGTAAAGTTCTCCTTGAGATTCTAATCGGTTCTCAGTTAGTCAAAAAATTCCCCGAATTTTATGGAACTCGAAGGTTCATCACCGCATTCACAAGTGCCCGCCACCTGTTCCTATATTGAGTCAACTCAATTCAGTCCATACGCTCACATCCCAATTCCTAAAGACCCATTTTAATAGTATCTTCCCATCTAAGCCTGGGTTTTCCAGTGGTCTCCTTCCCTCAGATTTCCCCACCAAAACCCTGTACACGCCTCTCCCCTACCCCATACGAGCAACACCTCCCACCCATTTCATTCTTCTCGATTTTATTACCCTGCACAATATTGGGTGAGGAGTACAGATCATTAATCTCTTCATTATGTAGTTTTCTCCACTCCCCTGTCACCTCGTCCCTTTTAGGCACAAATATTCTCCTCATCATTGCATTCTCAAAAAACCTCAACCTACTTACCTCCCTCAGTGTAAGCGACCAAGTTTCGCACCCATACACAAAGCAAGAAAAATTATAGTTTATTTCTTAATCTTTAAATTTTTGGATAGCAAAGTGTAAGACAAAAAATTCTGCAACGAATGATAGCAAGCATTCCTTGACTTCGAAATGCGCTCAATTTCTTCCTGAATAGAATTTTGATTTGTTGAAGTTGTTCCCAAATATTAGAACTCTTCCGCCCTTTCAAAGGAACAATTATCATCCTCCCTCTGCTGTCCCACTTATCTTCCGTCCAATGTTGACAGCTTAACCGATGCTCTTTCTTATGCCAATTTGACCACACCATATCAGTCGCTTGACATACATCTGACCCACTTGTATTATCATTTTTCCACTCAAAGTTTTCCCCTGATTATGTTTCGTATTCTAAAACGGCAAGTTTTTCGTACATACTCGCTACGAGTTCATTTCAGTAACTAATAATACTATCTGCAAACCATTAGTTGTGGATTCGGAGGTGTGCCATCCCCGTTGTGTGTTTAAACTATATGGTGAGGTAAATTCAGTCACAAACACAACTATAAATATATGGCTAAATGATGGTGTTTATTAGCAATGGAAAAACTACATGTTTCGGCCAATAGCGGTCATCTTCAGGTTTTGACAACTTTCTTGCTAAAATACTTTCATATAATATATTGTATAGGCCGAAACATGTAGTTTTTCCATTGCCAATAAACACCATCATTTAGCCATATATTTATAGTTGTGTTTTGACTGAATTTACCTCACCTTATTAGTTGTGGGTCGGGAGAGCGCAGTCGATATAACGACTCGCTACGGGCTGGACGGTCCAGAGATCGAATCCCTGTGCAGGCGAGATTTCCCGCACCCGTCGAGAACGGGCCTGGTCTCATATACAATGGGTGCCGGTTCTTTCTGTGGGGTAAAGAGGCAGTGCTTGGCGCTGACCACGGACCCCCATACAACGCCGAGTTGAAAGAGAGAATAGAGCTGTACGTCTAGCCTCTTCTGGGCCTTTGTGGCCTGTTGTAGGGTGCATTTTGCTTTACTTTATGCCTTTCGTTATGGTCAATGAGTCTTTTTCACATGGTGTTACTGGTTCTGTCGCTCCTGGTAAGGACTCATTTCTTAGTACTTATACGTGTATGAAACACGTTTATTAAGTACTGGAAAAATGAATGACTGTACAGAATTTTCGTTGTTACACCGTGCATGTTGTTGAGTTACTCAATTATTATACCAACTAATGCACATTTATAAAATTTACACATTAAAACATTAAAAACGCTCCGACATGTTTCGGTCTTAGGACTGAAACATGACGGAGCGTTTTTAATGTTTTAATGTGTACATTTTATAAATTTTATATATGTGCAGTAGTTGGTATAATAATTGAGTAACTGTACAGAAATCTAAGTTTAACCTATTTTATCTTTGTTACTGACCAATACAAATGCATGATCGTAAATGTAAGCCTTAGAGGCTCTCATGGTAATTGTAATGGGATGAAAATTTATCTCCATCCATCGTACCGTTTATAAAAGCTGGAAGGAGAAGTAATAGATTGAGAGAGGAGCACAGAGGTTAGAAAGTAGTCCTGGAGACTGTGATAGTTGATTGAATGCAGTGTATCTAGTAAGTGACCGTCTCTAAATTTGTCAGCGAGTGTAGAAGCTGAGAGTGTGAGAGTTTGATGGATACCAATGAATGAATTTACGATTCTAATACTCTTCTTGTGCTCGGTAGTATTTCTGACTTTTATTTCTTAAGTTCAAACTTAACCTCATTCAGAAGCATTCTGAAAATAAAATATGTAATGTTCGTCTATTCAATCTTTTTATTGGATTGACGGTTGAACACAAAAGTTTCAGAAAACTTCTTTATATTGCAGCAGGTGTTTGTGAAAGTATTTTAGACGATGTAATTTGGTTGAGGATTTATAAAGTTTATTCGCATTCCCATAGTATGAACAAATCAAATCTAACTCTAAACGAAAAATCCACCAACGTTACACCACAAATAAAGACAATAATTCATTACAGAACGTATCTCGGCCCAAATATATGTCTGCAGGAAAAACACACAGAAATGTGGGAGAAAAAAAGGCATAGAAAGAGAAATATACGTTATTATATTATTCACTCCAAATATGTTATTACCTGAAATGAGAGTCTTCGTAGTTCTTACACTGTGTAGGATAATAATTTTTCTGACGTTTCGGAGAATAGTACTGAATCCATCTTCACAGCCATGTATTAAGTTCCGTAGTCGCTAACAGATTGGGAGTATGAAATTTGTCTATTATGTAAGAATGTTTCGAGGGCTGTGGCTTTTCCATATATCAACACACATTCTTCTCCAGTCACTCAGCAGCCACCTGTAACTAATTCAGTCACGTGAAGATGACAGCAGCACATTGCGCTGCAATTTCGCAACAGAGGTATTTTCAACATGGTATAAGCACCCATAAGGCTATAACTTGAGCAATACCTGACATGAAAGTCCGTAAACATTCAAGTTAGGACATTTCTTACTTTAAGCATAGGCCTACCTGTCTAAACTGTGTGAGATAAAAGAACCACGTGCTTTTTTTCCTGAAGGCAGGAAGTAGGTGTCACGTAAAGGAGAGATCTGAAGTTTCATTAGGCCCTTTAATCTGGCGCATTTTACACAGTTTTGTAGGACACGGGTGCTGCCGGCTGGTGTTGCGTAAACACAACACCAACCAGCAGCAACACCGATGGAGATTACCAGAAGCTGTAGTTACAGTGATATGCTTCTGATGATGGGCTAAAACATCTCCCGAAACATGTAGAGCTGATTACGTAGAAGTAAATAAATCAAAATAGTTGCATCTTGTTGTTTATCAATTGTAATTGTACTAGTGACGCACGGAAACCTAAACGTTAAAATTTCATTACGCCCTATAATCTGGTGTATTTTATACAATTTTATAGGATACGGATGCTAAGATTTCCCGAACCTTTGACAAATATCTACCAAACTGCAAGTAGTCAGATGGGAGAAGACAGATTTTGCATTTTCGTATTTTGCTAATGATTAAATGTCCGGAGGTGTAAAAGATAAATGAGCAAGAGTTTAATAGAAGGGTCACAGCAGATATTTGTGTTCATGGATGATTTACAACATTGGAATCCTTTTATGAATGCAGTCAGAAAAAATATCACTTCAGTCTTGTAGTTCTTAGATGTGTCATTTGCCATAAATCAACATTACGAGAAAATTTTATAAAGTTCTTAATGTTTATCTCTTTTTAAATCGCAGCCGACACTTTAAATTCGAATAACTAGAGAGAGAGAGGTAAGAGAGTTACTTTCTTGTTAAGGATGTAGGATTCACTTTTGGGGAAGGATATATTGATAGTAGAAAGTTTAAATTTTACTTTCCGCAGTTTTAATTGGATTATTTTTTGCGAGTCCTCTCTACTGAAAATAGCACATTCCTAATAATCAAATATAGGGTAACCTCACTATAAAATATTATTTAATAATAAGTGCAATGTAATTTTCGAAACGTAAACGGAAGAGACAGATATGAGTTTGGAATTATTTATTACTTATTTCCTAAAGAAGGAAGATTTCCTGTTCCTTAGTGTTGGAAGGGTACGTAAAACTGTAATATTTTGTAAAAGAGCACTAAGTTCACTACGGAGATGAAACAACGTACACACCAAAAGTGGAACTCACGTACTTGAATTGTGTTACACTTTGAAATGAACAACAGCCGGAGTATGAATTTTAGAAACTTTAAAGGCGTAAATTCCTCATAGCGCAATCTTCACTGTTATTTCTCACCTTTATTTACTGGGTCAAAGTCTTAAAATGTGGTGATGAAACTGCATAAACTTTAATTTATTGCTGACAGCGAAATGTTATTTGCGGGCTTCACTAAGCTCTGTGTGTGACAAACAGAATGCGTGGCAACATAATAAAACATAAAATAACACAAAGAAAAACAGACAGAAAAAAACACAGATGAAAGGAAATGTATGACACTATAAATAAAATTCGGCTCCTAACCACATTATCATACCACACACACTGTGTCAGAACTGTAAAGCAATGATATGAGATACAGAGCTGTTAGGTTAGTATATTGGCGTTCACGTTTCATATGGGCTACATGTGTGTATGACTGAGATATTGCTGGCACAGAATATATGATATTGAACGGTGCAGTTTGTGGTGTCTGGTCTGCAAGTGGCACGTAAGATTGGGAAAAAATGGCGAACTGGCTATAGTGGATGTCTCTTCCGGGGGAACTGGGAAGTTTTAATAACGTAAAAAATGCCCATCATAATGCTCTACGAGGTTCACAAAAACTTACAATCCTACATACACACTTTTATCCCATTTTCGCACTGTTCTCCCTCAAAATTCCATTCTTTATTACCTTCAATTTACCATTTTAAATTCTGGAGCTCAACATCTCTACTTTAGAGTTTATTTTATATATTTTTTTCTCGTCCATCAATTCTCCTGCAAACATTTTCATTTTGTGTTCACCTACTAGAGCTGCTACCACTTTAGTGGAAATCTACACGCCCATGAAATACGAAATCCCAAAAGAAGCATTGCTCATAATCGCAGTGAACAGTGCTGCTGTTCAAGCCAACGGCAATTTCTTGGGGTACAAAGAAACCTTTGTGTCCAGTTGCACAGAACAGAACACTGTTGGCACTTGTGTGTATGACAAGTTATCATACATGCCAGGATATCAGGAATTCTGTACAGCCAAACCATTTCAAAATAATCTGTTTTCGACACTGATCATACAAGCAGGCTATATGAAATCCAGCTCTCTGAAGAAGGAAATATTTTGCTTTACAACAAAAACGGGAATCAAGGGAATTACAGTGCGTACAGAATACGGGAAAAGTATGCAGGAAAACTACGCAACAGGGACGGCAGGTTGCAGAAGAAAATGAGGAGAAAGGAATGAAATGTATAAAACATTGAGGGGATTGGAGTAAGATGTTTGGAGACGTAAGTTAAAGGGAGGAACTTGCGACACTTCAAGGAAGAGTTTCACTAAAGTGGAATAAAAAGAGTAAGAACGTCTTCAGGAAATGTAGTGAAAGGAACAAGGTCAACGAGTGGAACAAATTGAATTAAATCTGATGTCAATATCACGGCATGTAAGTTTATTTTTCGGATCAAAAGCATACAAAACAAGGTATACTGCACAGCCCGCTGTGGGTTTTATTTCCTGAGTGAAGAAATCACGCTCAAAATTTCTAGCAGTTCTGTTCCTACCGGCATGCGGTGAAAAAAAAAACACATCTATCGAATTTTACAGACACAACATAACAGTATGAAACTGAGCAACCTGTTAATAACATTACATTAGTATTTAGAAGCTTATTATACAGACGTATATGCATGTAGTTCTTCATGTATATTACTTACAAAGAGTTATAGTCGTGACAACCTTCCTTCTAAGTTTATTAATAGTCGTGGCAACCTTCTTTATAAGATTATTAAAAGTCGTGGCAACCTTCCTTCTAAGATTATTAAGAGTCGTGGCAACCTCGCTTCTAAGATTATAAATAGTCGTGGCAACATTCCTTCTAAGTTTATTAATAGTCATGGCAACCTCGTTTATAAGATTATTAAAAGTCGTAGCAACCTTCCTTCTAAG
>Ga0131853_10010775_pt1 | contig 16713 bp, 16 predicted proteins | sample TergutLab28metaG_FD_92764 | JGI IMG/M metagenome (GOLD analysis project Ga0131853, IMG submission 92764) | Labiotermes labralis P1 segment gut microbial communities from Petit-Saut dam, French Guiana - Lab288 P1 (version 2) (version 2) | ecosystem: Host-associated > Arthropoda: Insects >...
CTGTCAAAGTTTCAAACTTCTCTGGCCATTATCTCCGTAACCGTTCAACTTTGGATATAGGTGTTTTGGGTTATATCGGTATACTTTAACATAAGGAACACTCTCCCGAAGTCTGGCACATTCTTCCTGGGACACCCTGTATATGTAGACTGCACATGCCAATGAAACTTAGTGGTGACACTAACAGGTGGATGGTAATAATATTACCATACATGCTTTCAACAATCTCCACTCAGGTTCTGACTTTCTATAGGACACAATTTCACATAATGAAGGATAAAGAAACACAAACATGCTTTCCAGTCAGAAAAGCAGTAAGCCATCTTTTCTACAGATACATATAAAAAAAAGGTAAAAGCACTCCCGTTACAGGCCTGGAGTGGCCTAGAGGGTTCCAGGAAGTTAAGGTTCCCAGATTACATAACAATGGCACAGGACGGTGGTAAGGTTGTCAGCCCTACGCACCGACCGCCTTTACCCCCAGGAAATGCTCCTGGTACTCATTTCTGTTAGAGGCTGAGTCGACCCCAGGGCCATAGTGCAATCAGAAGGATTATGTCAATGAAAAATTCCAATGACACCATCTGAAATTGAACCAGCAAACTTCCGATCTGTAGCACAGCACCTTAACCACTGTGCCACCACACAGATACATACAAACATGATCCACTTGTGTTTCACTTACCTATTTCCTGCTGTCACTTCAACAGCTGTATAGATGCTCTTCTCACAGTCAAAGTTTTCAATAACAGGTCCATAGTATGAATTAGCAATCTCAGCAGCTGATCCGCCACGCTCTCGGAATGTCTCCAGGACTTTGCGGACACTGTCCCTTCCGTTCAGGATTGGCTGCTCCAATCAGGCAATAGTAATCAGATAGTAATATTCTGAAATATGTCTCAGCATTCAGTAACTCAAAAGTAATAACAAAATTGAACACTTACCTTGCCAGCCATGGAACGTAAGGACTGATCAGCCTTGGCCAAATCTTCCTTCAGAGATGACAACGTTTGTTGAATTGTGTTTTCCTTTCTCCACAATTCACTGTAATGAACACACGAACATGGATCAACGAATTTTCACTATAAAACTAAAAGGGCAAACATCAGCATTTCTACTGGACAGTAAAAATAAAATGTACCTTATTTATGCCTTTATTTTCTCAAACCCGTTACTCAATTCAGGCTCTATGCAATCAGAATGTAAAAATCATTAATTTTAAAACAGTATTAGAGCAGATGGCCTAAAACTCACTTGCGAGTGCTCTGACACTGGTCCTTACTCTTCTTCAGTTCATAGTACTGCTTGTTGTATTCATCTATACACGCCCTCTGTCTCTCCATTTCATTTGTTTGATCCTGTTAAACAAAGATATATCAAACACAATAATCTAGAGAACAGTAACAGTTTACACATAATTTCTAGCACAAAAACTTCATCATCTAAATTTTCAGATTTACCTCAATTTTCTTTTCCAGTTGAACCTGTTTCTCGGCGTCTCTTTTCATATCCTCTGCCAATTTGTCCCTGTGTTCCTTCTTGTCTTTTATCTGTTTATTTAGAGACCTAAAATTGAACAAATCACAGAATTTTGTACTAATTTACATTACAAAGATGCAATACATAATGACCAGTTCCATGATGGCCTGTCTCTGTAATGACAGATTCTCATCCTGTACTAAAATGGCTAACAACCACATGACATTTCATCAAATTTATAAAATTCTATGTTTTCATGGTGGTGAATATATAGGCTGTGGGACAGAGACAGTGTTTCTTCAAAACACTGCTAACCACATACTGGACATCCGAAAGTCAACCTGTAAGTAACATCACTTCATTAATGCCCTCAAATGACGGTCATTTAATGTTAGGGTATTGTCTCAGTTTATGGAGTCCCCATTATTGTGGCCTATTTCTCAACTACAGTACAATTCTGCTATACTGTGCCATATATTCTACTTCTTTCTTATTCCATTCCAAGTCAAAATGCCAATAACAGTGACACAAACCACAAATTTTAAATTTGGTGTTCTATGAACCTCAATAACAATGTTTATCATACAGGAACAGTGGTACGACATACCTTCCAAGGAAGTTCACATTTGGTAACCAAATATTAACAGGGTAACAATTTGTCATCTGGGAAAAGGATTTTAAAATTACTGGTACTATGAAGAAGGATGCTTACAGTCATGTCAAAAATAATGCAATGCATGGGCATTCCAGTAAATAATGGCAAAGAAGCCCATACCAACCAAATACATAATTCATGATATTTTACAACCTCAGGTAAATCCATTCATAAGCAGGCCACTGGACTTGAACACATACTCAAAACAGACACTTGTATGCAAACCCTGTATGCTAGTGCACAACAAAATGAAGAACACCTTACAAATTATAAATGGGCATGCAGCCTACAGCCTCTGCCAAAAATTCAGGCACATATTTATGAACCCAGGACATCAATACCTGATACTCTTTCACTGGGAAATGAAAATAAAAATAATTTATATAATTTGCTGAAATCAAAATCCCAAAACAAAGTTAGTGCACTTCATATTTTCTTTCATTAACATAATTTAAGCAAGCATTTGTTTAAATGGTGGAGCATTACTAAATAATCACTGCCTGTTTTAGTGGGTAACATAAAGTTATCCTTCCAGGACAAGGCCAGTCTCTACAGAACCTACTTCAGCTCTTTCATGATCCACTGGTCCCGAGCTTCCTTTGATGTGAACTGACTTCCTCGACCTTGTTTCGCATACAGCTCCTTCCGTTTCTGTTCTTTCAGTGCCAACCTGTGAAGACCACAGGCAGTATAGATAAGTGAGATGCTGCGCTGTAATTACTCAGTGGATATAGATGTGTGTATGTGTGCATGTGTGTTACTGATACTCTCAATTTCTACAATTATTAATCACTGATGACAAATTGATGGGGCATTAGTGACATGGGAAAACCCAACCTCTCCCTGCGCCACTCTTTTCTTTAGAGAAACAGCTTTAATCCAGAAACCTGTTACAAAAACACTCACCCAGGACAAGTATAAAAGCATATCTATTGAGAATGCTGCTAGATTGTGAGCAAACATTCTGTCAAGTGACTAACAGATAAAAGGAAATTTTAAGGCCTACACTAAATGCAGGTGAGATTACTGTAGCTGATTCTAATGATAGTAAAAAAATTATTACAACAGATGAACATACAAGCAAATAAGTTTCCAGAAATTACTATTTCAGATACCCAACAACTTGGAAGTTCTTTTCCAATACAGACAGATTATCAGATGACAACTGAGCAGTCAGTAATCCTGTATCACATACAGTAGATCCTGGTTTAAAATCTTGACCCAAAACACTGTAATTTTCAAATTTAATCTACCATTCCAAGTTGTCAATTTCAGTTCATGGGCTAATAGTACAGCACTTACTCCCGCGTACATTCTTCCTCTTTCTTCTTCATCTCCTCATATTTTGGCTTCAGTTCTTCAAGTTCTGACTCCCTCTGTTGTATTGTCTTCTTTAACTTCTCTAATTCATTCTCTGCTCGCAACTGGAAATAAAGTACAATGAAGTTCACTCATCACTTACATAGGCATTATTTTACTATAAAATGAAGAGAAAAGAAATTCTGGGAGAACTCATAATGCCCACCTTCCTTAAAATGTTTCTCAGCATATGAAGTGAAATAAAAAACAACTGTAAACTATGATTCCATTCTTCTGGACACAATGCACTGACAGTAGGTAATCAGTTCCCTGTGTTTGAAAGTAACATAGTGCCTTCATCTTCACAGTTCAGAGTTCTGAGAATATGACATCATATCTCAGAACAGAATCCTCAACCACATGACGAAACAAACACTTGCACTTGCAAATATAAACCAAGGTGGAATTTAGTGATTCACCTTTGCACACAGTTTGCAATAGTACAAATCCTAGAGCAGTTTTGTCAGCTTTAACCTTACAGGTCTGCATCACTGTCATATTTATACTTGTTGACACACAGACAAATATTTCACATACAAGTTGTATGCTGGGTTTATGAGCTACCCCACATAAAGTCAAACATCCAATAATTTCTTGGTTATTGACACAAACTGAAATTAACTGTAAATTTTTTGTGCGGTCACCATATTATTGAGTTTTCAACACAAATTTCAACAAAAATTTTATGCACTGACACATATCATACAGAGGAGGACAAAATCTCGACACACACCACAGTATGGGTACTTGTGTGATCACCATATATCTACTCATTAAACACGTGAAGAGAATTAGTACAAAAATATCTAACTTCGCAAGAGATGGTGTAATTTTATTCCATTAAAGATACACAATGTTAAATGTGACTATATACATTTAAGGTGTTGTCTGCTTAAGATACAAGATACAATAAGAGTCTACATCCTTAAAGTGTTGTCTCCTAAAGATATATATGAAATGAATCTATACCTTCAAGGTGTTATCTGCTAAAGATACAGGATACAAAAACAGTCTACATCTTTTATGTGTTATCTCCTAAAGATACAAGGTACAAAATGATGCTATACCCTTGGGGTGTTGTCCCGTACACATGCGTTGATACAAAATGAATCTGTACCTTTGATGTGTTGTCTCCTAACACCTCATCAGACAGGTCCTTAATGATAAGTTCAAGCTTTGTCTTCTCTTTAAGCAGCTGCTGCTGTTCAGCACTCAGGGTGTCTCGCTCCTCTTTGTGCGTCTGTACCATCTTCTTTGCTTCTTTCAGGCGCCGCGCAGCCGAGCGGATATTCTCCTGGGCTGCTTTTAATTCATTACTGTATTTTTTCTGTTCTTCCCCTGAATTTTTTCGAGCTGCTTCCATCTAGAACATCATCATTTAGTACAGACCTGCCACAATTTTAAACATCAGTTTTTAAATACACGACCTTAATAAAGACCCAAAGAAGCTTACCACCATCACATTAAAGGTATCTAACAATTTACACCCAAACCAAAAATTAACAACTGGAAGAAGTGGCCTAATGCAGTATAATATTAAACCAAATAGCAATTCTCTTTAGATCAAAGTTACTCAAATATGTACTAAGTTATTTACAAATTCCAGTTTCTGGTGAATTTGGAAGCATAAACAAAGGTACTGTAACAATAATTAAAAACAAGCCGCCAAATGGGTTTGGTGTTTAAGTGAAAAGAATGCAGAAACCAAAACTTTAAGACACTCCTCAAACCAAGACACTTAAAACTGACCAGACACACCTGAAGATGTGTACATACAACAAAGTGTAGCACAAAGTGTCCAAAATGGTTCAAAATTTTCAGAACGAAATCCGCACAGTACCTGCAAATGTACAACTATTTTACCAAAATATTATACAAAACTAAAAGAGACTTATACCTTGCTTTTGAAGGATAAGTGTGCAAGAAACAAGCCAAGTTGTCAACATGCGCAAGAGTGAAACAATATAACTGAAACATACATCATCTAGTTTCTTCCTTGTTTCCTTGAGCTCACGGTCATGTATAGTGTATTCAAGCGACCGTCTCATTTTGTCCCACTTCTGATACTCCTTCAGCTCCTCCTTCTCCTCTTCCAGAGTTTTCAGACGCTCTTCAATTGTCCTCAAGAACTCTTCTATCTTGTCCACCTTCCCCTCCGTTTCTATACACACACATACACATCATGATCCAATGTACTAATATGCTTTGAATTAAAATTCTGCACACTTCGCACCGGATGTTCTCTGCAAGACAATACCTTTCAAAATGGCCTTTGACTCTTCCCTCCTCTCATCATACACACGAGTTCCAGCCACTTCTCGCAGCAATTTGAGCCTGTGAGAATCAGGTGCTGTGGCCATTTGATTTATCTGAAATAAGACAAACAAAATGACAATTCAGGTTTTGGAATGGTAAGAATAAATGGAACGTTCCATGAAATAAACAAGCCAATATAGATTATGCAACAATTTAATTACCTTGCCCTGCTTCACAATGTAATATGGGTTAGAACGTGAAAATCCAGCAGACTCGAGCAGATTCATCACGTCAGAACGAGGAACCACCTTCTTATTGAGGAAGTACTGATCTTTCTTTGCACCAATAACCCGTCTGAGGAACACCTCCTCCTTATCAATCTGTAACAGATACAGTAAAATAATACATCAAACACATTATACAAAAATAAGTCAAGACAACAATCTTCCATTAAAAAATAAAATGTGCTCACAAAGGGTTATATCAGACTACAACCACAAACACATCAAATTTTCATTATAACTCAAATAAATTAACATAAAAACCCAGAGGCTTGTAAACTGTAACCACACTCACATTACAACCCTCGGAAAAGAAACTTTTTATCAGCATGAAATGAGAAAACATGTGAGAACCAGGACCACTCGAAGATGTGGGGCTGAAAAGTTCTGGATTTCTTGCTGGGAACAGAACCCTGGCCATCTACTCTATAACCAGCCATTTTACTTTCTTTACTTTATTGCAGCTCTAATGGCAATTATACCATTAAAAAGTCTAAGGAGGAAACTGAATAAATATTAAAATACTTCTACATTATCCAATACCAAAATAATGCATTTTATTGTATGTGACTTGCACTAAAAAAAATTCTGATAATCCAAAACAGTTACATGCTGGTTAGAAAAGTCTAACTTCAGCTATTATACAAATAATACAATGCAAATAACACCAAAATGAAACTCCTTTCAACTAGAACAACTTACAGGTAGGCGTCCATCTGTATTATCAAAGATGATCTCGACATAGGCATTGAGAACCCGAGGACCAGTTCCTTCATGCAGCAATGCCTGCCGCTGTTCTGGTCGTAGGTGTGAGAATTCATCACTCAACACGAACTGGATAGCTGAATAAAAATATAACAACATGACATTATGCCCCTCAGATCAATCATGCATGCCAATCATTAGAAAAGCAGGAATTCATATTTATGCCAATAGTGAAGTACCAACTGTTAAAGTTCTATCTGTCAATATTTATGGTGCAGAAAGAATGTACTGTCATCCATGTATGTCCCAGTCATCTATCATGATCTAACAACAATAAAAAATGCTGTGGCACTATATTTTAAGATGGTTTTCAATTGAAGAATGTTTAACTTATAAGAACATCTATATAAATTCAGCTTTTTTTAATGAACTGTTCCTAATGCTGAAAACAGAATATGAAAACAGTAATTCTGGTGGTCTCAGCTGCAAGGAATAAAATGAGCCCACCAAAATCAGCTAATTATAGTGCCAACTGTATTGACATGTACTGTTCAATGTACGGCAGGTGGCAAGATGGACAGACACACTTCTTTCAGAAGCTAAAAGACACACAGGTATTTTGTGACTATGAGTTCTAAGGTTCTCACAACAATCGTAATGAACATTTAAGTCTTCTAAAATATGGCACATCAATTTGGAGAACAGTTACCAAATGTTTCAGAGGGAGCAAGCTCCTAACCAAAAGTTAGGAGCTTGCTTCCTCTGAAAAAGTGTCTTCTTTAATATATATATATATATAAATCAGAGCAGCAGAATCTGGCCTATGCAGGCTGGTCAGACAGCAGAGAACCAAAGAAAATTCCAGGACAGACACTTACTGTCAGACAGGCTTAAACTCAGAGTATCAAAATGCAAATTTAAAATATGGTGCTATAAAAAATATATCAACAGCCTCAACTGGTATAACTTCACACCACAAACTGCAGATTCTCCATTCACAACTTTTACTTTCTGCTCTACACATAACACAATGGAACACTGTGTTTATTACGTGGCCAAAAGATACATAATCATATTATTTTCAGCCCACACATGCTGCATCACAAAGCCATCTTGCTAGATATTTGAGACTTCAGCAATTACAAATCCAGCAGTATGAATGTCACAGGTGAAGCAAACTGGTCTTTGTCTCTTCTTTTAGCTTACCACAACCACCAGTGATAGTTTATAAAATGTGAGGGATACTGTAAGAAAGACAGGCAGAAACACATAATGGCAAAGTGGGAAATATGAAAGCGTGTTTCACACCTGTGGATAAAACAAAGAACATTTTTATCAGCAGGCATTAAACAAAACAAGGGATGAAAACCAGAATGAGGACTGACATGCACAGGTAATCAGGTGCCAAGTGTATGAACACTTACCTGTACAAGTGGATAAGAGGACAAAACGGGGTAAACCAGAGAAACAGCCCATAGAAGAGGGACAAATTTTGAAACTTAATGACAATATGACAGTATATATGAAGAATATTATCTTCCAGATATGCCAATATGTAGCTTTGTAGACACTAACTCCTCTGTATGCCTTCAAGGTGTGGTCAGGGACAACCTGTAACTTCTGCTGGTGGAATGTACCTCTGAAATGCCACTAAATTTCTACCAGACTAAACACATCCCAGAAGAGAGTCTTTGTCAGAAAATATTCTCTCCATACTAAAGTTTCCTAGGAAGGTGTTTACAGTAGACCACAATATGTTCTAATATAAAATTATATGCAGTGTCCTTGCTTGGATAAGTGTCCTTCCTTCTTTATTATATAAAGGGCATATCTATAATTTTTGAACATACAAAGATGGGCTGAAAAGTTTTGCCTCCAGCTAAATAAAAAATGGAAGAAGGTCAATATATAAGTAAAACAAAAAAAATTAAATGTACCTTTAACCTTTATTTACCACTTTGCATAATCATTTTTACACATAATCCCCTCCAACTTCAATACACTTTTACCAAAGTTTAACAACTTTCTGAATTCTGTCCTGGCCTCCCCACCCCCTTGGTCACACAAACTTGCTTCCCCCACTTCTTACTTAAACTGTCATACCCAATGTCTAACTGTGCTTACATCAACACATTTATCCCCACACACACTACCTGCATAGGCAATGAATGTCGATAGGAGGAATTTTTTCCACGGTCAAGAACTCAATTATGGCATACTGTTTGAACTGCATGTCCTCACAGCCTTCCATTTCGACTGGCACTGAACCAGAGTTACAGACAGCTGTGGGTTCAAGGTTACTTACGGTGGAGGGGAGATATGACTGCGTTGAACCGGCTTTATCAGGTCTTCATCCCTCAAATAAAAAATATGACACAGGAAGCAAAACCTTTCAGCCCAGCTTCATATCAGTATTCTTGTTGAATAATACACATACTGAAATGCAAGTGCTTCCTTATAAAAGACAAAACCTATATTTGTTCACCATACTGCACAGTCTACTAAACAAGTACTTAGTTATAAACACACAAAAAATAATTATGATAAAATGACAAGGATATTTACCATAGAAGAAATTACTCTTGCCTGAACCATTTCGACCCACTGAAATAAACAGAAACAAATTAAAATCAGTAAAACAAATAAAATATACTTTATATTGTTTTCATAATGATAATTCAAGGCATTATTAATTCCAAACAATTAGGAACAATGTGCATTCACCATGGAATTACCAACACAGAAACACAATGACTACAAGGGCAACAGACTCATATCTTATTAAGTCCTTATTTTCAACACATGCAGATAAGGACATCATCATCATCATCATCATAGGCTCTACAGCCCTGGGTGGGCCTTGGCCTCCTCAAGCAAATGTTGCCAGCGAACTCTATCCTAGGCAGTCACCAGCCAATTTCTACAACCCAGTTTCCTTGTGTCTTCCTCTACCCCACTCTACACGATCGCCCTTTGTAACTTTGTTGCCCCAACGTGCTCAGTCTGGTAGGTGATCCTCTTCTGAGAAACTGGTGTGGTTCACAAAATCACATTTAGTTTTAATACTTTTTTTACTTATGATTTATTTATTCATTTTATTCTTGATATAAAATAATGGAGTGCTATATCCAGTTAAACAACCACATCATTTCTAGGAAACTGACACAATCACTTCTCTGTCCTCCCACTTACACCACTCTCATACGCAACTGCTTTCACACTGGATTGCTAGCATACATTAACTTCTCCCAACCATTTTGCTGTTTAAATCTCTTCCCTCCTACCTGTCACCATCGGTTCTGAATATATGCTGACAGATTAAACCCAAAACATACGGCTATGAACCATCCATAACTGATGCCAGCAAACCTAAGAAACAAATATATCAAAAATGTTCAGTTACACCGCCAATCAATCTTGATTTGCTACACCGCCAATCAGTCTTGATTTTGGTCAGCCATGTCCTTGTTGGCCCTCAGGGTTTGTCCACATCTTTTTAGGTAATTCATCTTCATCCATTCGCACAACATGACCTGTCCACCTCAGTTAACTGGATTTTATTACATTAACTATATTTGGTTCACTGTAAAGCTCTTCTAGTTCACTACTGTATCTCTTCTGCCACTGCCCTCTCTTGCATGTTGGACCACATATTATGCAAAGAATTTTCCTTTTTGAAGATACTGTCTTCTTTCATCTTTCTTTGTCATAGTTCAGGTTTCTGTGATGTATGTAAATACTGACTTCTTAGTCCAAAATATGATCCTATTAACAGATATAAGGCAATTTGTAATTTCTTCTGAGATACTACTGTTGCCAGTTACCAATGAACCAAGATAGGTAAAACTATCAACTCTTTCATAGTTGTATCTTCCTATTTCAATGATGCAGGGTCTGCTGCAATTCTGGGTGTTAGCTGCCACCATATATTTGGTTTTGCCTTTGTTGATGACTAATCCCACTTATTACTTGCCTCTTCAAGTAACTGAAAAGCCTCTGCTAAAGACCTACCGATGATAACCATGTCATCAGCATAGACCATAAGTTGGACCAACTTTTAGAATATGTTGCCTCTTGTTTGTATGCCTGATTTTCTAATTGCATATATTTTACTCAAAATTATTAATTTCTCTGGAATATTTAGTTCATTAATGGCTTCAAGACGCAATAAAACTAAAAGTCTACAAGACAAAGATTAGCGACTACTTTTAATACAGCAGCTGCAAATTAAGTTACCTATATACAGTTCTACACCACAGTTTGACTCACACGTTATTATGTAAAAAGCTGTTTATTTTGGGGGGGGACAATGTACTTATCAATATCAGAAACCGTAAATGTAATACACATTACTTAAAAATGTATCGAGAGTATTATGCCGAAATTTATCTTGTACTCACCCACAACATTGTGTCTGGGATCAAATGGCTCAACTATGGTTTGCTCTCTGTAACTCTTGAATCCTTGAATAATAACCTAGTGTGAACAAAAAGGTGACTATATTTATATTCAAAGGCACAGGATTTCAGTTCTTCTGCATGAAAACTTCCATCGTAGTAACACAATACATGCACGTCTATAAACGTACGTACCTGCTTTATATACATATTACAAACACAACTTAATACATCAATTTACTCCCATTAGATATTTCATCACAAAATAACTATATCTTCAACTACAGTAAACATTACTGGGATTTGTTGTCAAACAAAACACCTCCTTCCTCTTGCACCAATGCTACACCACAGATTTCCCGCTGAGCCGCTTCGTTTAGGGCACATTAATGTGCTCACGGAGCGTCGCAACACAACGAAGGTACACAGTAACTGTACTTCTAAGTTTTTACACCGTGTAGAAGAAACCTGCCCATACAACAAATAAAAATCACTTATGTGTTTTTCGAAGTTATATAATACAATGAAATCATTTATTATGGTTTATTTTTAATACAAATAATATATCTGTTATATGAACCTTGGAATACGTTCGAGAATACACTCAAGCGGTAGTCGGTTAACCAATGAAAAGCGCTACGTTATTGATGTTCACGCGCCAAATGAAGAGGGCGGCAACCGGCGGTAGTATACGCACATTTTGTCTGGGCGCCATTGGCTGGCAAACAAAGGCAATAACGTGTCCACATGCCAGCTCCAGCTACAGCGGAATCGTGTTACGATTCATGATAGTGTCGCCCACAGATGGCTTCCCATTGTCAATTCAGAAGAGTGGTAAAAGGCGGGGGATACCGGTGCTGGGTGCGTAAGTGGAACTTGATAGTAACACTGGCGGGGCACATTCGACCATAAGTAGGAACTCTAATTTACGAAAAAGTCAAGTTAGAAAGATGAGGAAGATTGATTTGAACCGTTCTTTATATACATACACCCCTTTCTCCCACTCTCACCTCAATTTTTTATTTACCTCTTTAACTTAATAACCAAAAAAAAAACATTCTTAAGTGGAGAAATATTGAAGGTCCATTTGCCCCCCCCCTCCCCAAGTATGCCGATGACAGAGAATAATAGAGCTGATGATTACGACCTTCTGGCTCGTGACACCATGTACGTAGGTGCGGCCAACTTACCCACAAACCTACAAGGTATCACATCACAACCACGCTGCATTACGAACCTAGATAACGTTACATTAGTTTATGTTCTGATGAAAGGAAGAAAAGAAGTACCGAATAAGATGGGTAATGTACGTATAACGAAAACTGAGGTGCGTTCGCCTAACCCTTGTTGCCGTGTAAAAGCAATAAGTATTTAGCATTATGAGTCAGTGTCTTTAGCCTTAGCTATGCAGCATGCAACGCGCATGCATCGTATTACTGTTATTTGTCGCCTGTCTGGTATTTTTCCGCATTATCTCATAAATGGTACAATTTTCGAAAAAAAAAAAGAGTACGTTTTGATTTTCTCTACAACTTTTGTCTAAAACAACTACCATTCTAAGAACTTGAATTATTTTAAAATATTTTCGAAAGATTCTCAAATGTCAAACTTCCATGTTCCATGAGGACGGACGGATGGACAGACATGACGAAGCTAATAGTCGCTTCTCGAAATTTTGCGAAAGCGCCTTAAAAAAAAAAAAAAAAGCAAGATGCCTTAAAGCTGGTAGGGTGCGAGCATTCGTGTTCTCACATTGGCGTCACGAAGACTCAACTCTTTCGGTATGTTTCACTCTGTCGGGTAGACAGTTCCGACGTTTCGAAGTAGGCCTATGGTCGTGTATTCTTCTTCTTCTTCTTTTGCTTCTTCTTCATCATCTTCTTTTCTTCTTTTTCTTTTTTTTTCTTCTTCTTCTTCTTCTTCTTCTTCTTCTTCTTCTTCTTCTTCTTCGGTGCAAAGTAGTCAAAGGACTGGGACTGCTGGACACCGAGGAAGAAGGAACTGCAATTCTTCGCAACGGCAATTACTTTTTACACAACGAAACACCGCAACATCCCAGAAGATCTAGATTTTCATTTGTCCCAGCTGTCGGTACAGAACCTATAATTATATTAAATCTAAAATTCTGTTTTTTTTAATTTAATAATTGTCCGACAAGATGCGACTGTATTCAGTTTATTACATTTCTGTAGGCAGCTCTACATGTTTCGGGTGTTGACACCCATCATTAGGAGCTCGTACAGCTGTAATTACAGCTTCTGGCACTGGTCGTCCGGGTCTACTACCATCCGCTCTCGTTGCTGAGTTGCAACTCAGCAACGAGAGCCAGAAGCTGTAATTACAGTTGTAATAGCTCCTGATGATGGGTGTCAAGACCCGAAACATGTAGAGCTGCCTACAGAAATATAATAAACTGAATACACTCGCATCTTGTTAGACAATTATTAAATTTGATTCACGATGCACGGACCCATGAATATTAAAAAAAAAAAAACTTTTATGTCGTCATCATCATGTAATCTATCTTACGACAGGTCCACAGCCTCTCCCAAAGCAAATTCACCACAGAGTTCGATCTAGTGCTTCATTTTCCAATTTCCAGTATCCTCTCCTTTCCTTAAGGTCATTCAGTGGCTGCCTACGTCTTCTTACTCGTCTTCCCGTAGTTGGCAGTTCCTACGCAAGATATACCCACTCCAAATATTCTTCCTTCCTTTTTTTTATACGCTCTATGTTCCTTTCCTCTTTTAGTCTTAGTAATTCTTCTCCATTTTTCACATGATCGGTCGCTGTGACCTCCATCCAACTCCAGCACCATTTTTCAAAACTTTCAATGTCCCTGTAAAGTATTCTAATATATCCAAAGAGCAGACAAAAACCAAAAGCAAACCACAGAGTGACCGACACCAATTATTTTTCCATCCAGAACCTTAATTTGTAGGCTCCCTGGTGTAGAACACGATTCGCAGCAAAGAAATTGGGATTATACCAGACCTATTAACACGAAGAAACTACGGTATTTTGGAGATTCAAGTCCGTTACTGAATGAGGTCTGAACGAATGTTACCTGACATCTCATCATTAAAAATAAATATGGTAAAGGCCTTATTTTATCCTTATCTTTTATACTAACCAAGTGCCTTGAACTGTGTCGGAGACCGTTATACATTTATTGCTCGAATACATCCTCCCCCCCCCCCACCCCCAATATTTTCAAATTGAACTATAAAGAAAGGAATCAAAACATTTATTTTTCAGAAGTTCCTATCAAGCCGGTAGCATGTCAGCCGAAGGCACATGAGTATGTTTTATTTACGAGTAATAACTCTTGCGACGCAAAGGCTGCTGCCGGAGATAGTGGCAGATGGACACCGGCAAATGGCCCTTCGGTCCTTGACGGACTGGCTGGAAGTAACGATATTGACGTTCACGTGACTGTGTATCGTGATAAATTCTTATAATAAAACCAACTAGATACACCAATCTCTCAAATTTATTTTGGTATAAAACCCTACATGTTTCGGACAGTTCCTCTGTACATCAAGAGGAGTTTTTCACTGTACACACAGCAATAGGTATAGGTCATACAGGTTTGCTGACAGCTTGCAAGCAGGATCAGAACGGAACGAAAATAGTAAAATAAACCTCTAAAAATAAGCGGAACAAGATAGTATTAAAGAAATAAAAATCAGAGTATAGCAAGTCGGTTTACACGGTTAACGTTCATCTTAGCTGGGGACAGCCACTAGATAACTGGGCGGCCTTCCTTCACACGCTTCGATCGATAGGCCTCAACACACAAACCGACTGAATTCCGACCCCAATCTAATTGCATGGCTCATTAAAACTTCACGTTGGTTGACATTTAAGAAACTTCATTAAGTTGCCTGGAGCTATCGTGACGGACATCCACGTGTGCCCCAAGGATAACTGGCCAAAAAAAGCACACACAAATCCTCACGATTGTTTCAGGGAAGAGTTAGTAGTTTCTAGACGTGGGACAATAGTAATACCAGGGTATCTTATGCAGAACCAATCGTCCTTACATAATTAGGGATATAATTTCGAAAGTTCAGATAGAGCATGATTCTAACATCGTGGAATATTTTTGTAATTTGTATTCTTTTCAATAGATTTTCAAGGACAGATGCTGACTATGAATCATCTGGAATGATCAATCATTTAGGTGAGTATGATAAGTAGTAATTTATTTTAATATTACTAATTATCCAACGAGATGCAACAAGTAGCAGTCTATTTATTATTCTTCAAGTTCACTCTACATGTTTCGGGTGTCAACCACAGCTCCCTTCACAGTTCCCTCCAACGTGGCCAAGATAGCCTGGCCACGTTGGAGGGAGGTGCACAAAAAATATGACCAGTACCGGAGACTGTAGTTACGGTTTTATGTACTCCTAATGATGGGTGTAGTTGATACCTGAAATATGTAGAATGAACTTGCAGAATAATAAGTAGACTGCTTTGTGTTGCATCTCGTTGGACAATTATTAATATAGATCAGCGATACACGGAACCATAAATATAAAATTAGTAATTTATTATTCCTAGATGAGTAACGGATTTATTACAAATAAATTTCTCTCGAAACTGAAAATAAATCAAACTGAAATAAGTCTAATACGAGAAGTAATGTTCAGTGAATAAAGTTTGAAGTCGTAAAATAGATTTGTGTGGTTCTGCACAGGGTACAGTGGTGGGCGTTTGAAAATAGAGCAATAAATTTTTGGACTTCCACAAAATTGAGGATTTTAGTCGACTGATTGATAGACTATTATTTCTGTAGAAGAGCTATAACGCAAGTAGTAACGTGTACAATACCTTCACTAATTATGAAAATACTCTCCTGAATAATGACTGTACGCAGAAGATATTTTGTAGCCAATTTTCTTTCAGAATTAAAGTCTTTATACTACCGAAATTTTATGAGTTCAGATGGGTCTATGTTATGAATATAATATTTTACTTCCACAGCCGTTGTGATTGATAGAGAATTCAGGGGGCTGAATTACAACAATTTTCTGAGACACGTGCTACTGATCTTAAAGGATAGAACACAACAACACCTGACAAATGGGGAGCTGAGCTTCGAGTTCTACACAGGAACAGACATCTCTATCCAAGCAGGTAAGAATCGTCCGAGTCACAGTTATGAACTTCTTTATTTCTGTAACATCCATATGTAACAGTGACGTAATTGTTCTTGGGACCGAGCCTTATGGATATGACCCAACTCCATGATTAATTATTATGGATTTTAGTTTTCCATTTTGTTCCAGACATTACAGCCATGTTGAGCATCTTGTCATGCGACGACACTTGGAAAATATACAGACGTTTCAAAGACAACCATTTACTCCATCTTGCAATAACAGGTACAAAATTTACGGAGAAAATGTGCGCTAACAAAGCTAAGCTACACTCTGTGGAGGTTTTTAATATCTCAGATATTTGTTCCATTATTACTTTAAAATCTTAAGGCAACTGGGTTTTGTGCACGTTAACAACGATTTACCCAATCATTATACCAGCTGCTGCACATATATAAAATTAATAAAATTTA
>Ga0131853_10010777_pt1 | contig 16711 bp, 14 predicted proteins | sample TergutLab28metaG_FD_92764 | JGI IMG/M metagenome (GOLD analysis project Ga0131853, IMG submission 92764) | Labiotermes labralis P1 segment gut microbial communities from Petit-Saut dam, French Guiana - Lab288 P1 (version 2) (version 2) | ecosystem: Host-associated > Arthropoda: Insects >...
ATCCTGGGCGCCCAGGCACAGGGCGCGGCGCTGCTCGACCAGATGCAGCATGCGTCAGCAGCGACAGCCGCCACGCCAAGCGGCTGGATCAACGCTACCGGCGTGCAGACGAAGGTGGGCAGCACGAACGGCGAGCCGGGTTTCCAGGCGAACCGCTACGGCTTCCTCGCGGGACTCGACCAGAAGCTGGGCGACTACACGGTGGGTGTGGCGGCAGGCTACGACCACACGGACATCGACGAATCCGACACGGGCGATTCGGGCACCACGGACACGCTGCGCGCAGCGCTGTACGGCAGCCGTTTCGTGGGACCGGTGAATCTGGCGGCAACTGCGGGTGTGGGCCTGGATTTCCTCTCGCAGAAGCGGCCGTTCGGCTCGGAGGGAACGGCGCAAGGCGATCACATGGGCCAGGAGGCGAACGTAGGCGGGCAGGCGAGCCTGCCGATGACGTTCGGCAGCGTGACACTCACCCCGAGGCTTGGGCTGCGCTACGCGTACTTCCATGCGAACGGGTTCGGCGAGAGCGGCGCGGGCGGCGAGGACCTTAACGTGGGCACGGACAACGTGCACAGTCTGCAGCCGTACGTGGGCGTGACACTCGACAAGGCATTCGGCGACGCGCTCAAACCGACCACCGTGCAGTTGCGTGTCGGCTACGCGCGCGAACTGCTCGACGCGAACCGCACGATGAACGTAACCGCACAGGACGGCACCGTGTTCGCGGCGCCGGGCACGACGTTGCCGCGCGGCTATTTGACCGCAGGCGCGGGCCTCACGATGCAACTGATGAAAAGCCTCGACGTCTCGCTGAATTACGACACGGTGTTCAACACGACCCATGCGTCGGTGCAGCAGGGCAGCCTGCACGTCGGGTATCGGTTCTGATCATGACGATGACTTGACGATGATTTGTGTTGGCGGCGCTAAATCCGCTTCGCTTCGCGAATACTGCGCAGGAACGCGCGCGTGCGTTCGCGCGTGGGTTCACCGAAGATCTGTTCGGGCGACCCTTCTTCGTGCACCTCGCCGTCACACAGAAAACACACCTTTGACGCCACCTCGCGCGCGAAACCCATTTCATGCGTGGCGAGCAACATCGTCATCCCTTCGCTCGCAAGATCGCGCACGATATTGAGCACCTCCGAGACCAGTTCGGGATCCAGCGCCGACGTGATTTCGTCGAGCAGCAACACCAACGGATCCATCGCCAGCGCGCGAACGATCGCGACGCGCTGCTGCTGGCCGCCCGAGAGCCGGTCCGGATATTCCTTCGCCTTGTGCGCGAGCCCGACGCGATTGAGCAGCGTCATCGCGTATTCCTCGGCTTCTTTGCGCGACTGTTTCAATACGCGAATCGGCGCGAGCGTCACGTTGTCGAGCACGCTCATGTGCGGAAACAGGTTGTAGCTCTGAAACACGATGCCGATGTTTCGCCGCAGCGTGTCCACATCGACGCCTCGTCCCGTGATCGGATCGCCGTGGACCAGTATTTCGCCGTCGTCGATCGTCTCAAGCCCGTTGATGCAGCGTAGCAGCGTCGATTTCCCCGAGCCCGACGGGCCGATCAGGCACACGACTTCGTGCTCGTCGACGGTCATCGCGAGCTGCTTGATCACCGCCAGCTCGCCATACGATTTCGAAATGTCGCGGATGTCGATGAACGACATGCAGAGCCTCCGTCAAACTTCGCCCGCACGCATGCGCGCGCGGTCGCGCCGCATCATCCGCTCGACGAAGCGGGTCTGCGGGATCGAGATGACGATGAAAAGCAGCGCCACCGTGCTGACGGCGGACAGATTGTAGTAATTCGACGCGATCAGCATGGACTGATTGAACGAATCGATCACGCCGACGACCGACACGAGCGCCGTGTCTTTCTGCAACGCGATAAACGCATTGAGCAGGGGCGGAATGATCTGCCGGATGCCCTGCGGAATGATCACGAAGCGCAGCGTCTGGAAGTGGGACAGGCCCAGCGAGCGGGCCGCCGCATTCTGGCTCCAGTGGATGCTCAGGATACCGGCGCGGTAGATCTCGGCCACATAGGCGCCCACGGTCAAGGTCAACGCGACGACGACGAACACCGTCAGCGAGAGATTCTTGAGCACCGGAATGCCGGTGAGCGGGATGCCGAAGCCGACCAGATAGATGACGAGCACCGCGGGCACCGCGCGGAAGATGTCGACATAGGCCGTTGCGATCAGCCGCACCGGCTTGCCCGCGATGCCCGGCGCGAACATCGCGACGGCGACCACGAGGCCCCAGACCAGCACGAGCACCTCGGTGATGACCGCGAGCTTGACGTTCATCCAGAACGCCACCAGCACCAGCGGGAATGTCTTGATCATCAGGGGTACCAGGAAAAAGGTCCTGGCGACCGCCTGCTGGTTGATCAGGAAAAACTGCAGAACGACGATCAGCACGAGTTGCGCGAGGGCGTAACCGAGCACGATGAAGCACTCGTCCTTCGCCGACTGGCGGGCGGCGCGCGCGCCGGCGAGGTCGCGGCGCGCCACGGCTTCGCGGAGCACGCCGCACCATCGCAGGCCGCGCACCAGCGGCAATGCGATCGCGATGGACAGCAAACCCATCAGCACCACGAAGGTGTCGACGCCCCCGTGACTGAGCCGCGCCGCGAGCAGCGCGGCGCGCATCACGCCGATCGTGTACCAGCTTCCCGCGACGACGACGCAGACCGCTGCGATCGACGCCAGCAGCAAGGACGTGGGCACGCCCGGCATGCCGCCCGCGTCCAGACGGCGCCCGTTCCCGATGGGACCGGGCATTGCGTCGCCGCCCGTCTGGCGCGTTGCGTTGCTCATGATTTCGCCTCGCTCAGGAATGCTCAAAGCCGCTCAGGGATTGAGCACCGGCAGTTTGGTCGGATCCGCGCCGAGTTCGGGTGTCAGGTACTGGGCGCTGAGCCGCTCGAAGGTACCGTCCTTCTTCATCGCGTCGATCAACTGGTTGAACGCCGCCAGATTCGGCGAGTCCTTGTTGACGAGGCCACCCCATTTCTCGCCGGTATCGAAGCGGCCGACCACCGCCAGCGTGCCATTCGAATTTTTCGCGCGCAGCAGCACGTTAGGCGTGTCGTAGACGACGGCATCCACTTGCCCCGCGGCGAGCGCCGTGTACATGGACGGCGGATCGTTGAAGACGCGCGGCTGCTCGGTGGGCTTGATCTTCTCGGTGATGAAATCGTAGGCCGTCGTGCCGCGCTCGACGCCATAGCGCAGGTGACTCAGGTTGCTTTTGTCGACCTTGGTGCCGGCCTTCACGAGAATGCCCTGATCGGAACTGAAGTACGGGTCGGTGAAATTCACGACTTTCTCGCGCTCGGGCGTGATCGTGACTTCACTGAGCGCGATGTCGAACCCCGGCGACTGTCCCGTGAGAATTTGCTGGAAGGAACGATTGACGAGAACCACGTGATCCAGGCCCGCTCTATACGCCATATTGGCGGCCATGCAGTATTCGAAGCCGTCTTTGATGGTGTCGAGGGAGTCGCCGTTCCACCAGCCTGGGGCGCCGAGCACCGGACGCACCGAGAGCGTGTCGGGGGTCACGGTCGTCAGTTTGACGGAGCCTTTGGGTCCCGAGACTTCGCATTTGCCGTAGTCGGGCGCCGCGAATGCCGTGACGGTGACGGCGCCGAGCGCGACGGCCACGATCGTCCGATAAAGGCGGGATGCACCTGCTGTTGCACGAGGCATGCTGCTTGGCGTCACGTTACTCTCCTCAAGGATGGGATGAAGTGCGCGTTCGACGACGCGCTATACGTTGATCCGTCGATACGTTGCTGCAGACTGCGCGATGCCACTGCTGCACGCGGCCGGGCGGCCGCGTGTTTAGTCCACGTACGGCGTGGCCGGTTGCGCGATGCCGCCGCGAGGCTGGCCGCCCGCGACGTCGCCCCAGAGAATGGCGTGATCTTCGGGCAAAGCGCGCGAGTTCGGTACGGACATCCACAGACGCATCAGCATGCGATCCTGGCCCGCCTCGGCGTCGTCCTTGAAGGCCGTGCGCCCGTGATAGACGATGTGATTGTTGAGAAGCTGGATGTCGCCCGGGGCAAACCGCATTTCGAAGCAGAGTTCCTGCGCGAGTTCGAGCAGCATGCGGATGGCTTCGTGTTCGGTGTCGCTCAGGCGGCGCACGCCGGGCAGCAGTTGTGCGTTCTCGATGTAGGTCAGCGAAAAATGGCTCGTCAGCTTGCCGTCGCGCACGCCGAATACCGGCAGATCGTAGCTCACGTACTGGCCGCCCGCTTCCTCGCCGAACCGGCTGCGCGGAATCGGCTGGCACAGCAGCGCATGCAGATCCGGACGGCGCCGCAGCATTTCGTTGTACACGGTCGCGCTGCTCGCGAGTTTGCTGACGCCGCCTTCTGAGGCCTGGCGCACGCAAAGCAGGCCGACGACATCGCAGCGGTCCGTGTGAAAGCGTAGTTGTCCCGGGGACAAGGTCCGGGCGCCGGAGGAGAGAAACTCCTTGCCCGCCGCATCGACGGTCGCGCCGTAGAGCTTCGCGCCGACGCCCGCGCCTTCGTCCTTTATCTCGCGCATCAGCTCTCCGCGACGGTTCTGGAACATCGGCGTGCCGAGGTGGCGGCCGAATGCGTACCAGATGCGGCGTAGCTGTTCCGGGTCGTAGCGGCTCACGTCGAGACCGCGGATCTGCACCATCCCGGAGCCGTTTTCGAGCTCTTCGCGGACGTCGTCGAAAAAGGCCTGGGCGCCCGGCAGCGGGAAGTTCTCCCGATTCACGCGGGTCCAGTCGATGCCGCTCGATGCGTTGACGGCGGCGTCGATCGCGTCGAGCAGCGCGGGTGGGAACTGCTTGACCCACCGCGGGTTCGTCTGCATTTCAGCGCCATTCCATACACATTCGCCCTGCAGGTAGTCGGGAGATGACATGGATTCTCCGAGCGATTGAGCGTTGCGGCCCATTTTTTATTCTTCAGGTCAAACTATACGCGCAGCATCGGGGAGTTCGTCAACATTGAATCATCGACAAAAATATGTGGCGAGCGCGCGGGGGTTCGGAGAGCCGGGCGATTTGTGCGGCGCAGTGCTGTCGTCTCCGAACCCGCGATGCGCTTAGTCCAGCGTCAGGTGGTTGTCCTGGATGAGCTTGCCCCAGCGCTCCCGATCCGTTTTGTACTTGGCGTCGAAGGCCTCGGGTGTACTGATCATCGGCTCGGCACCCAGACTTTCCATGCTTTTGCGGAATTCATCTGTTTTGGAGATCTCGGTGATGGCGTCGGAAATGCGCTTGACGACCGCCGGCGGCATCCCTGCCGGTCCCAGCACGCCGAACCAGTTGCCGGCGGCGACGCCCGGGAATCCGTCTTCCTTGATCGTCGCCAGTTGGGGCATTTGCGGCGAACGCTCATTCTCCGCCGTTGCCAGAACACGCACCGTGCCGGCGCGCACAAGCGGTTCGACGGCGGGCAGGCCAACGAACATGGCCTGCACCCGGCCTGCCGCCAGGTCGACGGTTGCGGGGCCCGTACCGCGATAGGCCACGTGCAGGAGCTTGGTGCCGGTGCGTTCCTGGAACAGTTCGCCGACCAGATGCGGCGTGCCGCCCATGCCGGACGAACCGAAGGCCACTTGCCCCGGCTTCGACTTCGCATAGTTGACGAAGTCCGCGACCGACTTCACCGGCAACTTGCTATTGACCATCATGAAATAAGGCGTGGTGACCACCGGAGCGATCGGCGTCAGATCGGTCAGCGCATGATAGGTCGGGTGCTTGTACAGAAACTCGTTGATGACCACCACATCGGAAGTCAGCAGCAGCGTGTAGCCATCCGGGGCGGCGTGGGCGACCAGCGCGGTGCCGATCATCGAATTCGCGCCATCCTTGTTCTCGACGATGACAGTCTCGCCGAGCGTCTTCGTCAGCTTTTTGGCCAGCACCCGGCCGATGATGTCCGTGGTGCCGCCCGCCGCATACGGAATGATCAGATCGATCGGCTTCGAGGGATACGCATCGGCCGCATGGGTGCCGACGCTCATGAATGCGAGTAGCGCTGTAGCCAGGTAGGTCCGGTATTTCATTCGTTACTCCCAGAGGGGTTATGGTTTCAATCGGAATTGCGCCAGCGGGGTTGCGAGTGTCGTATCGACGGCCAGTTGTACCGGTGCACCGATCGACAGCGTTTCGTTTGGAGCCAGTATGTTGGTGATGAGCCTCGGTCCTTCTTTCAGTTCGACGATGGCGACGTTGTACGGCAGCTTGTCCTTGAAGGACGGGTGATACGCCACGTGGTAGACCACCCAGCTAACGATTTCGCCGTGGCCCGACGCTTCGCGCCAGGCCCAGTCCGTGCCGAGACACTGCGGGCACAGCGCGCGCGGCGGCAGCCAGGCGTGTCCGCAGGCACAAGCCTGGTAGTGCAGACGACCTTGTTTCAGACCATCCCATAGCGGTGCGTTGATGCCGTCGAGGTCCGGGATCGGGTCGAGCGCGGGGGCGAGTGCGGCGGGCGTCGTGGAACTTTGCATGGTCAGTTCCCCAGTATCAGCGTGGAATGGGTGTGCATGGTGCCGCCCTGGTTGCTCACCAGCGCAACGCGCGCCGCAGGCACCTGCAGGTTGGCCGTGCCGCGCATCTGGCGCACGGCCTCGATGACCAGTTGCATGCCCGGCATGCCGGACTCGGCCAGCAGGCCGCCGCTGGTGTTGATCGGCAGCCGCCCGCCGATTTCAATCTGGCCGTCTCTCACGAAGTCGGCGACGCGGCCTTTTTCGCAGAAGCCGTAGTCCTCCAGCGTCATCAGCACGGTGATCGTGAAGCAGTCGTAGATCTGCGCGACGTCGACATCCGAAGGCTTGAGCCCGGCCATTTCGAAGGCCAGCCTGCCGGAACGCACGGCTTCGGTGGTGGTCAGCGATTGACGCAACGGCAGGTCGAAGGAGGTTTGCGCGCCGCCGATGCCGAGAATCGGTACGGGCTTGTCGACCTGCAGCTCGCGCGCCTTGGCGGCGCTCATGATCACCACGGCCGCGCCGCCATCGGAGACGAGGCAGCAGTCGTCGCGACGCAGCGGCTCGACGACCCACGGCGCGGCCATGTAGTCGTCGAGCGTGATCGCCTTGCGTAACTGGGCGTGCGGGTTCTGCGCGCCGTGCTTGCGCGCGGCCACCGCCACGGCGCCGAATGCGGCATCGGGCGTGCCATATTCCGCCACGTGACGGCGGTGGATCATCGCGTAGCCCGCCGCCGTGGAAAACCAGCCATACGGCGCATCGTTGCCGCGCGGACGCGCGTACGCCTGGCGCGTGCCGCTGCGTGGATTGTCCGCGTAGGACACCAAAGCGATTTCGCACTGGCCCGTCTCGATCGCCATCATCGCCATGTCGATCAGCGTGACATTGGCCGCGCCGCCCTGGTCCCACGATCCGCCCCAGCGGGGCTGGATGCCGAGCGCCTCGGCGACCTTCTGGCCGTAGAGGATTTCCTTGGGGGCCGAAGTCGGCACCTTCAGGAACAGGCCGTCGACGCGATCTTTGCCGATGCCCGCATCCTTCAATGCCGCGCTGCACGCCATGGCATTGAGCGTGACCGTGTCGAGGCCCAGCTTGCCGTAGCCGGTGTGGCCGATGCCGGCGATCACATATCGTCCGCGCATATGCTTCGTTCTCCCTAGCGTCCGGTAAACCGCGGCTGCCGCTTTTCGGCAAAGGCCAGACGGCCTTCCTTCGAGTCCTCGGTGCCGGCCAGGTATCGGTTGGTGTGCTGCTCCATGCGCAGCCCCGCCGTGAGACCCATTTCCGGCCCGCGCAGCACGAGTTCCTTGGTGGCCTGGACGGCGAGCGGCGCATTGGCGGCGATGCGGCGCGCGTATTGCATCGCGGTTTCCAGCAGGGCGTCGGCCGGCACCACCTTGTTGACCAGTCCCCAGCGCTCGGCGGCGGTGGCGTCGATGCTGTCGCCCGTGAGCAGCAGTTCCATCGCGATCGCATGCGGCAGTTGCGCCGCCATGCGCTGGGTGCCGCCGTTGGCCGCGATCACGCCGCGCTTGACCTCGGCCAGCCCGAACGTGGCATGACTCGCGGCGACGCGGATATCGGTCGCCAGCAAGAGCGTCATGCCGCCGCCGATACAAAAGCCGTTGATGGCGGCCACGACGGGTTTCCAGAATTCCAGGCCGCGATTGAGCAACTGGTCTTTCTGCGTGAGCCAGAAATCGGCCGGTTCAATCGTGCGGCCGATATGGGTTTTCAGGTCGGCGCCGGCGCAAAACGATTTGTCGCCGGCGCCGGTGATGACCGCGACCCGGATGGCGGGATCGTCGCGCACCTGCTGCCAGGCCCGGGACAGCGCCGCGTAGTGCTCGGGGTCGAGCGCGTTGCGCTTCTCGGGGCGGTTGATCGTGATGAGCGCGATGCCGTCTTGCTGGACGTCGATATCGATGGACATGGCCGCCTCTTCAGTTAGCCGACAGCAACTCGCGGGCGAGCACCATGCGGTGCACTTCGGAAGGGCCTTCGCCGATCCGCTTGATGCGCAGTTCGCGATACCAGCGCTCGAGCGGCAACTCCTTCGATACGCCCATGCCGCCCAGAATCTGGATGCAGCGGTCGACCACGCGGCCCGCGGTTTCGGTGGCCACCACCTTGGCGATCGACGCTTCGGTCTTGAAGTTCAGGCCCGCATCGCCGCGTTGCGCGGCCTCGTACACGAGCAGGCGGGCCTGACGCAGTTCCATTTCGCTATCGGCGATCATCCACTGGATGGCCTGCTTGTCGGCGAGCTTCGTGCGGAACGTCTCGCGTTCGCGGGCCCAGTCGATCGCGATCTGCAAGGCCTCCTGAGCAATGCCGATGGTGCCCGCCGCATACGGAACGCGGCCTTCTACGAGCCATTTCTCACAGAGGGCGAAGCCTTGGCCTTCCTCGCCCAGACGGTGCTCGACCGGAATCTCCACGTCCTGCATCGCGATTTCGTAGGGCGACCACGAACGGATGACCGGGATTTCGCGGAACTCCATGCCCTTGGGTTTGCCGTCGACGATGAAGCAGGTGATACCGCCGCGCTGGCCCTGCTCGCCGGTACGCGCGAACACCAGACCCCAATCCGCGGTGGCGGCGCCGGTGATCCACATCTTGGCGCCGTTGAGCACGTAGCGATCGCCTTTGAGCACGGCGCGCGTGCGGATCGAGCGAGCCGGGTCGGAGCCGCCCGAGGCTTCGCTGATTGCGACGTAGGCCTTGCGTCCGTCACGAATGGCCGGCAGTGCGAATTTTTCGATTTGCGCCGGCGTGCCCAGCAGGATGGGGGCGGGCGGGTTCGAACCCGTCGCGCCGCAAGCGGGAATGTATGCACCCATGCGGCAGCGTGCCGTTTCTTCGGCAATGACGGCCGTGGCCAGCAGGCTCATGCCGCCGCCGCCGTATTCCACGGGTGTGCGGACGGCCCACAGGCCCATCTCCTTGGCCAGTTTCTGCAACGGGACCAGCACATCGGACGGCAGGCTATAGGCGTCGTGGGGCGCTTTTTCCTCAGCAGGACGAACTTTCTCGCGCATGAAACGGCGCGTGGTGTCGCGGATCTGCAGCAATTCCTCGGATAAGCCGGCGTTGTGTGTGGTCATGTCATGTTCCTTGGGGCGATATTCAGGCGATATTCAGGCGATATTCAGGCGATATTCAGGCGATATTCAGGCGATAGTGAGGCGCGCGAGCCTGCGCGGCGGGCGCAAAACAATGGGGTGACGCAAGACCGGCGCGCGCTTTAACCCAGCGCGCCCAGCTCCTGCAAGCGCTGGATCTCGTCGCCGGACAGGCCGCCGATACGGCCGAGCACATCGGCCGTATCGGCGCCCAGCGCGCGGCTCGGGGCATAGGCCGGCGATTCGCGATCGTGGAAGACGAGCGGGCTGCCATGCGCGAGTACTTCGCCGTACTGGGGGTGCTGCTCCCAATGCAGCATGCCGACGGCATGCAGGTGCTCGTCATGAATGACCTCATCGAGTTCGCGCACGGGGGCGCAGGGCACGCGGTGCTGCATGAGCAGCGCGAACAGCGCCTCTTTGGGATAAGTCCGGGTTTGCTCGCCCACGGTCTCGTCCAGCGCGTTCATGTGGGCGATGCGCGCGGCCTTGTCGGCGAAGCGCGGGTCCGTCTGCCAGTGCTCGCAGCCGAGCGCCTGCGTGAGCGCAGTCCAGTGCCCGTCGTTGGCGGTCAGGATCGCAATGGCGCCGTCGGCGGTCGGGTAGACGTTGTAGGGCGCCATGGTCAGACCGCCATGGCGATTGCCGGTGCGCTTGTTGCTGCGGTCACCGCGGTGGTGCATGCCGAGGCTCGACAACAGGCTCGGATAGACCGCGCTCAGCATCGACACTTCCACGGTGCCGGCCCGGCCCGTGGCGGCGCGTTCGTACAGGGCGGTGACGATGGCGCCGTACAGATGCACACCGGCCGAAAAATCGCAAAGCGCGGGTCCGGCCTTGAGCGGCGGCCCGTCGGCCTCGCCGGTAATGCCCATGACGCCCGCCATGGCCTGCACCGTGAGGTCCATGGCGGGATAGTCGCGATAGGGACCCGCACTGCCGTAGCCGGAACTGGAGGCGATGATGATGCGCGGGTTGGCCTCGCGCAGTGCCGCCTCGCCCAGACCCAGGCGGTCCATGACGCCAGGCGCGAAGTTTTCGACGATGACGTCCGCCTGCGCGGCCAGCTTGAGCAGTGCATCGCGTGCCTCGGGCAGGCGCAGATTCAGCGTGAGGCTTTGCTTGTTGCAGTTGAGCACGGCAAACGGCTCGACCACGCCGGTGGAGCGGACACGCTTGCGCAGATGCTCGCCTGTGGGCGGCTCGATCTTGATGATGGTGGCGCCGGCCTGGGCCATCAGGAAGGTGGCGTAGGGGCCGTTGTAGATCTGGGTCAGGTCGAGCACGGTGATGCCGTGCAGCGGGGCTGAGGCGCGACTGCTCATGGCGGATGTCCGGTTGGTTTTAGCGGGGCTGCCTGCCCGGAAACTTCACGCGGACGGCGCCTCGGCTTAAACTGTCGTTCTATATTTCGCTACTTGTGTTCCAATATTCAGAACGTCGTTGCAGCTTATCGCAGGAAGAACTGCCTTTGCAGCAGGGGTTTTCCCTCTGCGCTGCCGCACGGGGGACCCTGTGCCAGGAAAACGCAATATGGTTAAATCGCGCTCGGCTCCGTTAATGGAGGAAATGCCGTTGCATCCATCTCACGAACCAATGGAACAAGCGGAACAAGCGGAACAAGCGGAACAAATGGACCAAACGGATCCGGGTCCGGGTCCGGCGGATGCGGCCGCGCCGCCCGCGATGGACCGGACCATCGTCAAAGTGTTTTCGCTGATGGAGTTGCTCGCCATGTCGGAGCAACCCATGGGGGTATCGGCGATCGCGCAGCAGTTGCAACTGCAAAAGAGCAATGTGCACCGTCTGCTGCAGACGTTGAAGGCGCTCGGCTATGTCCAGCAGCACACGCGTTCCAGCCGCTATTCGCTCACGCTCAAGACGTGGGAGTTCGGCATGAAGGTCGCGGGGCGCAACGCCATCAAGCGCGTGGCGCTGCCGTTCATGCGCATGCTGCACCAGCAGCATCCCGAGCACGTCCACCTGTCGGTGCTGATCGGGTCGGACATTCTGTACCTGGAGTCGATCAGCGCCACGTTCCCGATCCGGGCGGCGACGCCGGCTGGCGGCCGTATCCCCGCGATCTTTCCGGCCTCGGGCAAAGCGTTGCTGGCCCATAGCCCGATGGCCCGCGAGATCGTCACCGACCTGATCCGCACATGTCCGCAAGCGGCCGGTCTGGATCTGGAGACGGTCATGGCGGAACTGGGCGACATCGCGAGCCGCGGTTATGCGACCTCGATCAGCGGCTGGCGCGTCAATGTGAATTCGGTGGCGGCGCCTATCGTCGTGAGCGATGGTTCAGCGGTCGCCGCGGTGGGCATCAGCGGGCCGACGGAGCGCATGCCCCTCGACCTGCTGACGAAGCTATCGACCGCCGTCATGAACACGGCGGCGCAGATCGGCGAGATATTGAGCAGCAATGCCGATAGCGATTGAGCCGGTACGCCATTCGAACGTAGTCCGAAGTATCCGGAACTATCGGCTCGCAGCGCGCAGCCTTGCCAACACCTCGGGATTGGCCAGCCTCGCCGGATTGCCGGCAAAGAAGTTGTTGATGTTGTCGAACGCCGTGCCGTAGTACGCCTCGTAGTTGTCGCGCTCCACGAACCCGAGGTGAGGCGTGCACAGCGCGTTGTCCATGGTCAGCAGCGGATGGTCCGCGCCCAGTACCGGCTCGGATTCAAACGTGTCGACGGCGGCGAAGCCGGGCCGTCCGGCCCGCAGCGCGGCTTCCAGTTCACCCGGCGCGATCAGTTCGGCGCGGCTCGTATTAACCAGCAGCGAAGCCGGTTTCATCGACGCCAGATCGGCGGCCGTCACCACGCCTGCCGTTCTGGCGCTGAGCCGGATATGCAGCGTCACCACATCGCTCTCGGCGAAGAACGCCTCGCGCGAGGGCGCAACTTCGACGCCATCGGCGCGCGCCTGCGCGGTCGACCCGGGGCCGCCCCAGACCCACACACGCATGCCGAAGGCCGCGCCGTAAGCCGCCACTTGCTTGCCGATACGGCCATAGCTCCAGATACCCAGACGCTGGCCGCGCAACTCCTGGCCGAGCGACCCTTGCCAATGTCCCGCGCGCAAGCGGTTGACCTCGGCGACGAGGTACCGGCGGCTCGCCAGCATGAGCGCCCAGGTCAGTTCGGCGGTGGCCGCGCCCGAGCCTTCGCCCTCGGCCACGGCGACCCCGCGCTCCGTGCAGGCGGCTAGGTCGATGTGCGCGGCAATCTTGCCGAGCTGGCTGACGAGGCGCAGGCGCGGCAGGCGGTCCAGCAGCGCCGCGGTCACGGCAGTGCGTTCGCGCGTGAGCACGACCGCGTCGGCGTCGTGGAAGCGTTCGACGAGGACGTCGAGGTCCTTGGTGTTGTCGTGGAACACCGTCACGTCGTGACCGGCCAGTTTTGCAAAGCAGTCCAGGCCGCGGACGCAGTCCTGGTAATCGTCGGGTATGGCGATGCGCATGGGTCGTCGGGGCAAGCCGTTAGGTTAGCGAAATATGCAGGCGGTCGATGGCGGTTTTCCAGGAGGCCAGGTCTTCGCGGATCAGCGCGGCGAACTGGTCCGGCGGCATGCCGCCCGGGTCGATGCCCGCAGTCGTCAGGAAGGTTTTGAACTTGTCGCTGTTCAGCGCCTTGAGCAGTGCCTGGTAGCGCGCCTGACGTACCGCCTCCGGCGTGCCGGCTTTCACGAGCATGCCGTACCAGGCATGGATGTCGAAGCCCGGATAGCCGGACGCGGCGATGGTGGGCACCTCGGGCAGCGCCCGGGAGCCCGCCGCCGGGGCCACGGCCAGCGCGCGTAACTGGCCCGCGCGCAGGTAGGGCTGGAGGGTCGGCACGTCGAGGAACATGAAGTCGAGGCGGCCCGCCAGCAAGTCGAGCGCGGCCGGCGCCGAACCCCGGTAGGGAACGTGCGTTGCCTGCAGCCCGGCCCGGTCGACGAACAGGGCGCCGGCGAGGTGGGCGGACGTGCCGATGCCGGACGAGCCGTATCGGAGCGAACCGGGCTTGGCCTTGCCGCGCGCCACCAGATCGGCCAGCGTTTTGGCCGGGTAGCCGGCGCGCACCGCCAGCACGTGCGGGATGAAGCCGATGACCGTGAGCGGGGCGAAGTCCTTCGCGGCGTCGTAGGGCGCCGGGGTCATCAGCGCGGGCGTGGTGACCAGCGTGATGGAGGACAGCACCATGGTGTTGCCGTCGGCCGGCGCGGTGGTGACGGCGTTCAGCGCCACGACGCCTCCGCCGCCCGGCCGGTTATCGACGATGACGTTTTGCCCAAGACTGGCCGCCAGTTCCGTGTTGAGCACGCGGGCGATGGAATCGACGGGACCGCCCGGCGCGAACGGGACGATCAGGTGCACGGGCCTGCCGAGCGACTCGCTCGACCACGCGGGGCGCGCCAGGGCCGAGGCGGCGAGCGCGGCGGGCACCGCCTGGATGAGCCTGCGCCGGCCCGACGAGAATCTTGTCATGATGCTTGTCTCCGTTGTCCTCTATGCGAACGGGGCGCCGGCCGGCGCCCCGCTTTCCTGCGGTGCTACAAACGGGCGCTACTAGCGCAGTATCACCACGCCATCGGCCGCCTTGACGCCCTGGCCCGCGGGCAGGACGAACAAGGGATTGATCTCCGCTTCAGCCAGCTTGCCGTCCAGCGCCTGGGCCATGCCGGCAAAGGCCACGATCGCGTCGACGAGCGCGGGCACGTCGCAGCGCGGCCGGCCACGGTAGCCGTCGAGCAGCGGCCAGGTCTTCAGCTCGCGGACCATCGACTCCGCATCGGCGCGCGACAGCGGCAGCAGGCGCAGCGCGGTGTCCTGGATCAGCTCGGCGGCGACGCCGCCCATGCCCAGCAAAATCGCAGGCCCCAGTTGCGGGTCGCGGTGGAAGCCGAGGATGACCTCGGTGCCGCCCGTGACCATCTCCTGGACCAGCAGACCTTCGAGTGGCGCCTGGGTGGCCGAAGCAACGGTGTCCAGCATCGCTCGCGAGCGCTGCGCGACATCGGCCTGCGCGACGCCGACGGCCACGCCGCCAACCTCGCTCTTGTGCGCCAGCTCGCGCGACAAGGCTTTGATGACGACCTTCTCGCCCAGGCCGGCGGCGGCTTGCGCGGCCTGCTCGGGGTCGGCGGCCATGGTCTCGCGCACGGGCGTGATGCCATAGCGCGCGAACAGCACCTTGCTCTCGGCTTCGTTCAACGGACCGGACGGCAGTTCGGGCGCGGCAACGGCCGGGGCGGCGACGGCTTCGTCGCTGCGCGTCTGTCCGACCGCCAGCATGGCGGCGAACGCCGCCGCGCAGCTTTCCGGCGCGGCGAAGGCCGGAATGCCTTTGCGGTTCAGGCCGGCCAGGATGGCGGGCGCGTGCGGGCTCACGTAGACCAGCACGGGTTTGTCGCTGCGCTGCATGCAGTCGCTGACCACGCCGCTGATGAGTTCCGGATGCTGTAGCGACGACGAGCCGGCGATGACCACCGCGCCATCGTAGGAGGGGCTGGCGAGCAGCGTGTCGAGCGTGGCGCGCAGCAGGTCCGGCTTGAGGCCGGCCAGCGTGAGATCGATCGGGTTGCGGCTCAGCACGGCTTCGTCGCCCATTTGCAGGGCGTCGAGGCGGGCGGCCGTGTCGGCGTCGGGCGCGGGCGTGTCGAGCCCGGCCATGCCGCAGTTATCGGCGACCAGCGTGCCGGCGCCGCCCGTCGAGGTCAGGATCGCGATGCGATTGCCTTGCAGGCGCCGACGCGTGCAGAGCGCGGCCGGAATGTCGAGCAGGTCGGCGAAGGTCTGGGCGCGGATCACGCCGGTCTGCGCGAAGAGGGCGTCGTACATGCTGTCGGCGCCGGCCAGCGCGCCCGTGTGCGACACCGCCGAGCGCGCACCGGATTCCGAGCGGCCCACCTTGAAGGCCACCAGCGGCTTGCCCAGGCGCGCGGCGCGCAGCGCGGCGGCGCGGAACGCCTCGGGCTTGCGCAGCCCTTCGATATAGAGCGCGATGACCGAGGTGGCCGGGTCGTCGAGCAGCGTTTCGACGACGTCCGACACGTCGAGATCGGCCTCGTTGCCGGTGGTCACCAGCGTCGAGAAGCCGATGCCGCGGCTCGCGGCGCGCGACAGCAGCGAGCCCAGCACGCCGCCGCTTTGCGAGACGACGGCGATGGAGCCGGTGTGCAGGTCGTCCATCTCGAGCGCGCCGGTGGCCGACAGCGTGATGCCGTCGGTCAGGTTGACGAGGCCGATGGTGTTGGGGCCGAGCAGCGGCATGTCGCCGGCGGCCTCGATGAGTTGCTGCTGACGCGAAGCGCCTTCGGCGCCGGTTTCCTGGAAGCCGCTGGCGAGCACGATGGCCGCGCCCGCGCCGCGTTGCGCGAGGTCGCGCACGGCCTGGATCGCGCGCTCGGCGCCCAGCAGCACCATGCCGACGTCGGGCGCTTCGGGCAGCGCGGCGACATCGGGATAGCAGGTCAGCCCGGCGATGGCGTCGCTGCGCGGATTGACCGGATAGATCTTGCCCGTGTAGCCGTGCTTCTGCAGGTAGGCAATGGGCCGGCCCGAGGTGCGCGCGGCATCCGACGAGGCGCCGATCACGGCCACGCTGCGCGGGCGCAGCAGACGTTCGAGATTGCGCATGCTCAAGCCTTCCTCGCCGCGGTCTTTTCGAGGAACGCGACGACCGACGCGCGGTGCTCGGCCGTGGTGTAGCAGACGGCCTGAGCCTGGCTGCTCATGGCGAACGACTGGTCCGCGCTCAGCTCGAAGGTCTGGTTCAGCATGGTCTTGGCCAGCGACAGCGCCGCGGCCGAGCCATGCGAGAGTTCGGCGGCCCAGGCCTGGGCCTGGGCGAGCAGCATTTCGGGCTCGGCTACGCGGTCGATCATGCCGATGGCCAGCGCTTCCTGCGCATCCACGCGGCGGCCGGAGAAAATCAGCTCCTTGGCGCGCGTGAGGCCAACCCGGCGCGGCAGGAAGTACAGACCGCCGCCATCGGGGATCAGCCCGCGATTGATGTAAGTCATCGAGAGATGCGCGCTGCTGGAGGCGATGATGAAGTCGCACGACAGCGCCATGTCGCAGCCGAGACCGGCAGC
>Ga0131853_10010778_pt1 | contig 16710 bp, 18 predicted proteins | sample TergutLab28metaG_FD_92764 | JGI IMG/M metagenome (GOLD analysis project Ga0131853, IMG submission 92764) | Labiotermes labralis P1 segment gut microbial communities from Petit-Saut dam, French Guiana - Lab288 P1 (version 2) (version 2) | ecosystem: Host-associated > Arthropoda: Insects >...
CAAGTTGATTTTAAATGCAAAAAAAACACCGCCAATTAGGCCGTGCTTCATCATTAAATATCTATCCGAGGATAGTTCATTATTTAATTATTGTCTGCGAAAGGACGCAAAGTCCCTACAGACGCATCATTCCATAGTCATTACAACTCTTTCCCCAACATCTAGGGTTGGGATTCATTTGCAAGGAAATTTCCACAGCAAAGCTAGGGGTCAGTTCATCTTTAAGCGTTTCAATCTAGGTGAGCAGTTCAACCTAATATCCTTTAATACAATTATATTATTAATTAATCAACCAATAAATGTCAAGTGAAAATTATTTCACTACAGCATATAATTGCGAGATTAAGCGCATATACCCCGTTCCACCTAAAGTAAATGTCAAGGAAAGTGCGCCTTGACATTTACTTTTGCGCGTGGTGTTAGCAATTTGGGCGACGGGGGTGACAGCGTTGTGGCAGGTTGATGGCTTTGCTCCCCCGTCTTGGGGTTACAATGTACCACGCGCACCGGTTACACTACGGTTGCGGCTATCTTGTTGTAGAGGGGCTCAAAAGGCTCGGCATTACAGCAGGTTGGCAGGAGAAATTAACTCCATTAATCGTCATCTCTTGCCTAAAGTTTTTGTTGGTTCCCGCTATTTACATGTAATAATAACTCTGCCGACTTTCAATACAATGTTCAGGCAACAAAAAAACGCTACCGATGGCACTGATAGCAGTATACTACAATGTCGTGCCATAAGACTAGAAATCCATTATATAGATGATGTTAGTCTTTATAAATATAGATATTTATTCCCATTAATAGTTAGATTGACAATTCAAAATAAAAATATTTAAAAGGGTAAGTCATCATGTTTGATTTCAGGGTATTTCTCTAGCTCTTTTTCAAACACTTGCCACCAAGGATGATCTTCATTCCGAGAAATTACATCTCGCAGCTTATTTATGCCATCCACTAATCCATCATTCAATGCAGATTTGAAATAGTTCTTTAATGGAGCGGTAATATCAACTTTATTTGCTTCGCATATGCTGTGCCACATATATTTATTTGTATAATCGCACACGCTCAACATGGGATTTGTTGCCATTTCGACAGCTTTACGTGTCCATTTTGCTAATTCATTAAAATTTTTTAAATGATCAGCTGTTATCCATGTAGCCAATGACCCATGTTCTCCGCAGTCATCAGTAGTTGTGTTGTAAGTTCCCTGCGAGAAATCTTTAAACAGAATAGACTCTGTTCTAAGACGTACAGATTTATCAATATTGTCCCAGTATTTACCTGGGCAAATATGCACGAGATAGCGTATGTCATCTTCATTTGTTGTTATTCGCAACTCATCACTAACCACCTTATAAACTCTCGATAGTTCAGTTTCGTCGAGACTATCTAATAAGGATGCGATAAAATATCCTAAGGAGTTGATATCACCTTCATTTCTCTTTAATATTGTGGAAATTGCTATATTGGCTCTTTGACGTTTTGGTATCTCTTGAATGATCAAATTAGAATACTCTTTCGTTTTAACATAATGTGGGTCGAAAACTCGCTTTAGAAAATCATCTTCTTCAAAACTCAACTTTGACTTTTCGATTAAGCCGAGAAGATAATTAGTAAACACAATAATTGCGTCTGCATCTGCTTTAATATCATTTATTGTATCGTGGCTGCGAGGGTTTCTTACAGCAGTATATATACCTCTGAGTATTTCTTGCATACCTCTTTGAACATCTTTTTCAGAATCAGTTTGCAGTTTATTTAACTTAATCCTTGGGTTATCCCCACCAAAAGCCTGCCCCACAAGACTTGCACCATCACCTTCAAGACCAGTTTTATTTCGAATTGTATCCGTTAATTTAAGAATTGAATCAAGAATTGCTCCTGAATAATTTTCTGACTCATAGTTTTTCTTAATAGAATCCCACAACTCAATATACACTTCGTTTCGGATTGTCATATTTACCCCCTTTGGTTTGCATGATATCTGCACACTTCCCTTATGATTAGTGTAGAAAGTGCAGAATGAATAATTTCACATTGTATATATGCGTTCTTTCTCTTTTATTCAATTCCGTTAGCATCAATCGGCAATATTGCTATAGATGGAATTTATCGCTTTCAAACTAATAATAATCAAATAAGTGATACTACACAGGATATTCTGCAACCTTGCTGTATTAATGTTGTATGCTTCAGTGTAATAACAGTTCAAAATTTTCCAACACACATAATAGCTAGCATGAGTATCAATGCTCAATGTCCACTTTCGATTTCACTGTTTCAGTGTCAGTAAAGACTGACTCAAATGACACACCCTTCGCAAGATATGTACATTCTCTGTAAATGGGTTCTTCCTTAGGTTTTCTGAATATCGCCAAAACCTTCTTCGGCGGCTTGTCCACCACGTTCCGTATATCCTCACGCAGCACTGTATTCGGCACATAAAAATTTCGCTTGCCCCGTTCACGGATAAAGCCCAAGCAAGCCGTAACCGTACCGGCAAGCTTTTCTGTTACTAACATAGACTTGGTATGCGTATAATCACCCACCATTTTTGCTGTCTTATGAATGTTCATTACCTGACTTAGCACAGACAGCTTCATTTGCGTAGTGCCGTCTTTACTAAACTCATATGCAGAAGGAGATAGCCGTTTGTCTATGCACATTTCATAGAAATCTATACTTCTATAGTTGTTGGTTAAAACGATACCCGTCAAGTGCAGATAATTACGAGGCATACATACCACTTCAAAGCTTTGAATAACACCGGCATTGTTAAAAACAAAGAGCAGACTGCGATTAGCCAGATTAGTTTTATATTGTTCTGCACATTCCAATATGATTTTGTGTGCTTCTGTTTTTTTCATGATTCACCCCATAAATTTAGAAGGAGGTGTCCACCGCCGCAGCAATGAACCCCTCCTCCAGTGACTAATTTTATCGTTGTCCGCCAACCCATCAGCACACGAAGTCTGACATGCCTTTCGGGTTTTATCGTTGCCCGCCAACCCACCGACACACGAAGTTCGGCATGAATTTCGGATTGATAAAGGTGTTAGCCCACCTGTAAATAGCATACGCAAGTTGCGTTGATTTGATACAACCGCAGTTTATCACGCATGGTTTTTATGGTCAAATGTTTATCGTTTATTTTAAGCTATTTGCCGGTGCAATACAGACATAGTTCCGTGCATGGTGTCATAAAAATTCATAATTGCTACAGTGCATGTTGGTGCAAACGCTGGAACCCCCATAAACAAAGGCTTTCTAACCATTCAAAACAATAGGGCAACCCCTTGGTAAGGACGAGGTCACCGGTTCAATCCCGGTCAGTAGCTTATAAAGACACACTTCGGTGTGTCTTTTTTGTTGGATTTACGGGGCTAAAAAGGATTGGTGCATTCATTGATTTCACAGCGGTTTCAAGTATAATATGAATGAGGTAAATTATATTAAACGCGACAGGCAAAAAAGTCATATTTGAGAAAGTAAAGGGGATCAGATATGTTTAATTTTACATACAACTTAACAGAGGCCGATTATTTCGAATTTAACAGACACCATACATTTGGAAATCAATCAACTCAAAAAGTTATAATCGTAATGAGGATTTTTTTAGCGGCCTTTATGAGCTTTATTATTTTGCTTAATCTAATTAGTGGCGGAGGCATGGGTAGTTTGATTTTCCCCGTCATTTTGGGCCTTGCGGTAATTTTCGGCTTCAAGCCACTTATGCTTTTGTCGATTAAGTGGCAGATAAAGTTGATAAAAAAGCAAGGCAAGCTCCCTTTCGGCAAAGATGTGAACATTCGGTTTGACGAAGAAAGCTACGTCGAAACCAACGAAGTCTCCGAAACCAAAATAAATTACACAAGTTTGGAACGAGTTGTAAAAGGGCATCACGTCATCTACTTATATATTGGGGCAATGCAGGCTACAATAATTCCTTTTGCCGCGTTCGAAACAGATGAGCAGAGAGATGACTTTTTAACCTTTATAATCAACAAAACACCTATAAAACCAAATAGGAATGCCGCATCATAAATATAATGCTTTACCGGGAGGCAATATGTACACTCTTTCATTTAGCCTTACAGATGCCGATTATTTCGAATTTAACAGGCATCATCATTTAGGGAAAGCGTCATCCGGCAAGTTTATACGTGCTATGCGGGTTATTATGCTTGTAATGGCTGGCATAGTTGCTTTTTTGACGTATGTGGTTGGATTTAGGGCTGACTTGATAATTATTTGCACCGTGGCTTTAGTGCTTGTATTCGGCTATGACCGCTTAGTTCTTATACTGCTAAAACTGCAAATAAGTGGGCTGAAGAAGAAAGGTAAACTCCCTTATGGCAAAAACGTACAGATGCAATTTGACGAGGAAACCTATACGGAGGTTAATGAACTAAACGAATCTATAACAAAATACACCGCCCTTGAAAGAGTTGTAAAAGGGCGCGAAGCCATCTACTTATATATTGGGGCAATGCAAGCAAGCATAATCCCATTCTCGGCATTCGAAACAGAAAAGGATAACGATGATTTTCTGGCCTTTATAATCAGCAAAACACCGTCACGATAACCGCGACCCTATCCTTTTTGGTTGCACCGCAAACAGTGTCTATTCGTACACGGCCCATACCGCGTATTGTAACTATATCCCCTTCGCCCAATTGCAGTGTCTTCTTGGCGGCGGCCCAGTTTACAAAGACCTTTTCGCTTTCAATAAGCGCGGAGGCTTTGCCGCGCGATAGATGGAAGGCTACGCTAATTATGGCATCCAGCCGCATGGAGGCTACGGTTATGCGCTTTTGGGTACCTGTGGCTTCTGTTTCCGAGGGTTTGGTGAAAACGGACACTGTCACTGTTGTACGGCCAACTTCATGCAAACTTTCTGTAATATAGCCGGCCACTTCGCTGGCCACGTACATAACTGCACCGGTTTCTGTTAGTTGTATATCTCCAATTTTGCCGCGGTCAAGGCCAAGGCCCAACACTGCCCCTAAGAAGTCCCGGTGGGTTAACCGGCGAGAGAATCTCCCATTGTATGCTACTGCCAGCGGCATAATCGGGAAATTGCCGCCTATTAGTGGTTCGTCTGCGTAGGGCGGCGCGAATCCTAACATCATGCGCTCGGCATTTTCATAACCGCCGTAGACCTGCGCATCTGCGCCCATTTTAACAAGCCGTTCCAAAAAAATCACGCTTCGCTGAGGATTCATGAAATCCGTAAACGTTGCGTGATTTTTTTGCTGTGCCGCTTTTAGGCGGTCAAGTGCCTTGGCAAATAGCAAGCGGTCCTCTGTTTCGCGGAAGGGGTTTTCGGCAAACAGTTGCTTATCTATGTTCATGAAAATGGCCTCCAAATTCTTATGGAACTTTACAATCTCTGATAATTATGGTAATGTACTGCAATTTTCAAATAACAATTTGCCGTAATTATTACACTAAGGAGCGATTTTATGCAACAAGACATTTCTGTACTGCGCCATACAGCGGCGCATATCTTGGCACAGGCCGTAAAGCGCCTATATCCAAGCGTAAAACTGGCGATAGGCCCCTCAATAGAAGACGGCTTCTACTACGACTTCCTAACCACGACACCCTTCACACCACAAGATATGGAAGCTATCGAGAAAGAAATGAAGAAAATCATAAAAGAAAATCTCCCGATAGAACATTTCGAACTGAGTCTGGACGAGGCCCTAGCTTACGTAGACGGACAAGGTGAGCCATTCAAGCGTGAGTTGCTGGAAGGCTTAACAGACGCGCCTTCGTTTTATAAGCAAGGCGATTTTGTAGACCTGTGTGCCGGCCCGCATATGCCAAAGACCGGCGCAGTAAAAGCATTTAAACTGCAGTCTGTAGCGGGCGCGTACTGGCGCGGCGATGAGAAAAACGCAATGCTTTCCCGCATTTATGGTACGGCATTTTTCACCAAGGATGAACTAAATGCCCATCTGGAACGTATAGAAGAAGCCAAAAAGCGTGACCACCGTAAGCTTGGCAAGGAGATGAAGCTATTCGCGTTTATGCCAGAAGGCCCGGGCTTCCCGTTTTTCTTGCCCAAAGGGCTGACGCTTAAGAACCGGCTGATTGAATACTGGCGCAAAGTGCATAAAAAATACGGATACCAAGAAATTTCTACCCCCATTATGCTAATAGGCGACCTGTGGAAACGCTCTGGCCATTATGAAAACTACCGTGATGACATGTACAACTCGATAATCGACGAGGACGAATATTTTATCAAGCCCATGAACTGCCCCGGCGGCATGCTGGCCTATGGGCTGGAGTTGCACTCCTACAAAGAATTCCCTTTGCGCGTGGCGGAACTTGGGATTGTACACCGAAACGAACTTTCGGGCGCACTGCATGGGATGACCCGTGTCCGCAGCTTCACCCAAGATGATGCCCACATTTATATGACAGAAGAACAGCTAAAAGACGAGATTATTAACACAATAAAGCTGTATGAAGATGTTTATGAAGCTTTTGGGATAAGCGATTTCAAATTTGAACTTTCGACCCGACCGGAGAAAAGTATCGGCAGTGACGAGGCTTGGGAAAAAGCCACAGAAAGCCTGCGCCAAGCCTTGGACGAGCTGGGCCGCCCATATGTAATAAATGAAGGCGATGGGGCATTTTATGGGCCCAAAATAGACTTCCATATCAAAGACTGCATGGGCCGCAGCTTCCAGTGCGGGACGATACAGTGTGATATGAACCTGCCAGAGCGGTTCGACCTGACTTATATCGGCCCGGATGGCGCAAAACACAGGCCGGTTATGATCCACCGCACCTGCTTTGGCAGTATAGAGCGTTTTATCGCTATCCTTACCGAACACTGTGCGGGGTGGTTCCCGTTCTGGTTAACCCCGGTACAGATTATGGTATTGCCTATATCTGAACGGCACCATGAAGCAGCACGTAAGGTATATGAAGAGATTGACGTTGCAGGCCTGCGGGCTGAATTTGATAACCGTAATGAGAAAATTGGCTTTAAAATACGTGAGGCGCAGCTGCAAAAAATCCCCGTTATGCTGATAATCGGGGATAAGGAAGTAGAAGAGGGCAAAGTCTCTGTGCGTAGCCATGCAAACGGTGACGAAGGACAGCAGGACTTGGCCGCGCTTATAGCGAAATGGAAGGCAGAGTCTGAGATTTAACCCGTATCTTGTTCATGAGGAATTTGGGTTTTGATACTAATGATAAAAGCAGTACTTCGTTATTAAAATAGCTACGAAGTGTGCCAGTTTGTCATTATAAAAGGAGGTACACCATGAATTTACCAATAACCTATTTTCAAGAAACCCTAACAAAAATCCTAGCAATAGACAGCCCAACAGGCTTCACAAAAAATGTAATATCCGAAATCCAAGCCTGTGTAACTAATTTGGGCTACGAAAGCTGTCTAACCAACAAAGGCAACCTAATAGTTAATATCCCCGGCGCGTCCAGTAAAACAGTGGCAGTCTCCACCCATGTAGACACATTAGGCCTTATGGTACGTGGCATAAACGGTGATGGCACCCTAAGCTTCACCACAATAGGCGGCCCCATACTACCAACCCTAGATGGCGAATATTGTAGTGTCTACACCCGTATAGGCAAGGTGTACACCGGTACAATCCTATCTAACTCACCCGCGACCCATGTATACCAAGATGCGGCAGGACTAGAACGCAATGCCCCCAACATGCATATCCGTTTGGATGAGCAAGTCCGCACGGCTGAAGACATAAAAGCCCTAGGCGTACAAGCTGGTGACTTCATATGCTACGACCCCAAAACGATAATAACCGAAAACGGCTTTATAAAAAGCCGATTCTTAGATGACAAGCTTTCCGCCGCGATTGTGCTGGCCGTCCTCAAACATTTTAAAGATAACAACATAACCCCGGCCGCAAACACAAAAGTAATATTTAGCACATACGAAGAGGTAGGCCACGGGCTAAGCCATTTGCCGGATGGTGTGACAGAGTTGCTGGCTGTAGATATGGGCTGTATAGGCATGGATCTTACCTGCACAGAGTTTGATGTGTCCATTTGTGCAAAGGATTCTACCGGCCCGTATGATTACGATTTCACTTCCCGCCTAATAAATATGGCAAAAGAAACAGGACTGAGTTATGCCGTGGACATCTACCCCTACTACGGTTCGGACGCGTCTGCGGCGGTACGTGCAGGCCATGATGTAATCTCTGCCTTAATAGGCCCGGGCGTTACCGCAAGTCATGGCATGGAGCGCAGCCACATGACCGCCTGCGAGAACACGTTTAAACTGCTTTGTATGTATTTGGGGCGGATTTAGCGGACAAAAAGGAGGCTTTGAACATGCTAAAAATCGAAAACATGAGTTATAGGTATAAAAATAGCGATAAGGATGTGCTGAAACAACTGAATGTGGAATTTAAAGCCGGAGACATGAGTGTTATTTTGGGACCTTCGGGTAGCGGCAAAACCACTATGCTATCTATAATGGCAGGGCTTGACCGCCCTACAGATGGCGATATGTATGTAGGCGGCAAAAGCTTGGCCACCATGAATTTAGACCAGTACCGCCGTGAAGAAATAAGTATGGTGTTCCAAGCCTTCCAGCTGTTCCCGCTGCTTACGGCAATAGAGAACGTATGCTATCCTATGGAAAGCAATGGCGTTAAAAAGAATGAAGCACAAGAAAAAGCCAGAGGCTTTTTAAATAATGTAGGCATAACAGATGAAAAGCATAACCGCTACCCGGCAAATCTTTCTGGCGGCGAGCAGCAGCGTGTGGCCATTGCCCGCGCATTATCTACCGGTGCCAGAGTCATACTTGCCGATGAGCCAACCGGCAACTTAGACGTGGCCAATGGTGAAGTGGTTATTAACATACTTAAGCATCTGGCCCATGAGGAAGGATATTGCGTAATTATTGTTACGCATAACCTTGAAATTGCGGAGACTGCGGATGTTGTGTATCGTATGTCTGATGGGGTGCTTAAGCAGCAGGGGTGAACATAAACCACTTAAAATCTCATTTCCTGTAAAACAAAAGGCACTAGATTGATTGTCAATTTAGTGCCTTTTCAGTATGGGTTATTCACTTGAGGTGTCGTCATTCTTTTTACCGGGGTGTACTTTGGTAAGATACTCAAGTAACTTATGCGTTACTGTTTTGAACATCTTTATGTACTGCACATCATTCACGAATTTAACAAATAGTACGAGTATTGATACAAGCTGTACAATAATAGTGCCAAACAGCCCTACAACTACTTCCATAGGAAATTCGACTAATCTGAAACCGTATAGTAGAGTCATTGTGCCAGCAAAAATTAAGCTTAATATAAGTAACACAATTAAAATCTTCATGAATCTGTCGCGCCACTTGGTCTTAGCATCCTCGCTTTTATCAATAGCTATGCTTAATTTTTTAGAACTTTCAAGTACAAAATTAAGCATATCAATGTGTGAAGCGTCTCTATCAACAAGCTCTTCATCTCGAAACTTGTCTGTGTTGTCTTTAGGAGGCGTGTAGTGCTTGTCTTTCACACTCTTTTTTAATTTGCTGATTGACTCTTCGAGCGGATCCTTTATGCTGGTTTTGTTTTCACTCATGACCCGTAATACCTCAAACCAAGGAACTCCAGTTGGTACCGCATTGCTGCCCGTGATACATTGAATTCTTCAGCCAATGTCCATAGTAGCGGGAGTGTTTTTTCTGCGTGATGTTTGCGAAGGATATTTCTTGGCATCAACAGGTCTGCTGCAAACCTGTTTGCCGCACGTTCAATTGCATTACTTGCGCCCCTAAAGCTTATGAATACACCATCGTTGTCGCCATCAGGCCTATGATGCAAAACATAATGAGCAAGTTCGTGGGCAATAGTAAAACGTTGCCTTACATAGGGGTCGGTATCATTTACTAAGATAGTATTGTAATCAGGAGTTGAAATTAATGCCCCTGATATGTCTCCTTTGTGAGTTTTTTCAATTTCACTTAAGTCTGTTACATGGATTGTTATGTCCAAGGATTTACATATGCCATCAACATCGACTGGGGGGATATTGTCAAGGCTAAGCACCTTCTCGTTGCTTAGTGTTTGAAGAAATTCAGATGCATTGGTTACACTGTCTGCACCAGTTACGCTCGTCCAATTTAATACCATAATAATTGTCTCCTTTCTAAGTTTGTCCTTATAATACCATAAGTCGCACAAATTTTCGACAATTTTCGCAAATATTTTTATTGGCATTAGCGCTTCCGCCTCTAATCAGCATAATAACAATATATGCCTGTAACTACAAGGCCTTGCATCTTAATTTCATTACACACTCCCAGACTCATACGTAAACCCGCGCCCATGCACATCGGAAACGGTGTCGGTGATCATGAATGCCGAGCTATCGCGCTCTTTAACAATGTTAAGGAGCCGCTGATAGTTGCGGGTATCCATTGTCACCATAAGCATAGGCTTTTCTTTTTGTTCGAAAGCGCCGGTAGCGGGGATAATTGTCACGCCGCGGCCTATGTCATGCATTATATCTTTGGCAATGGCCTCATAAACATCGCTGATGATATATACCATTTTCTTTTTGTTGGTGCCGTTTTCGATATAATTCATCGCGGCAGAGGTGATGAAAATTGACGCAATCGCGTAGAAGAATGTGTCTATATCAAAGACCCACAAACACAGTATAACAACCACACCATCTGTAATAAACAAGCCAATAGACGTATTCAAGTTAAAATGCTTCTTAAAAATAAGCGGCGGGATGGCCGTACCGCCACTGGAGGCATTATTAAAATACAAAATCGAAACCGCCACGCCAAACAGCGCGCTGCCTACCATCATAGAAAGCATAGTATCATTGATTAACGTATACTGCGGAATAATGCCAATCACAAGCGGTAACATTACCGCGCCGATAATAGTGTTAATAAACACCTCGCGCCCCAAGAAGATGAATGTAACCACAAGCAAAGCCCCGTTGCCAATAAGTATAACCATGCTGCGGCTAAACCCCAGCCACTGCTCTAATATAATGGCGAGGCCGGTAAGCCCGCCCGCGGCAATATTGTGCGGGCCTAGAAACATGTTCACACATACGGCCAAAATTACAATGGCCAGCGTTATATATAATAGCTTTTTTATCCAAATTTTTATCATTTGTACATATGCCTCCCGAATAACGGCTTCCTTTAATGACGATATTGTTTGATTTCGCAATATTTTTACATATAGTGTGGCGGGGGATTTGAATATTATTCACATTGGCTTATACTTAAAGTAACAACAAGTCAAAAAAAGGAGGCATACAATGATTTACCGTGACTTTGGCAAAACCGGAAAGAAGATTTCAGCCTTGGGCTTCGGGTGCATGAGGTTCCCGGAAATTAAAATTGCGGAGATGAGCGAAGAGGAAAAACGCGCGCGCGAAGGCCTATCGTGGTACGAGAACCAGCGCGACGACACTTGGATTGTAGATGAGGAAAAAGCTATCCCGCTACTTAAAGCGGCATATGACGCGGGGGTCAACTATTTTGACACGGCCCAGTTTTATTGCCACTTTAAAAGCCAATCCACCCTTGGCAAAGCGGTTAAACAAATGGACCGCGAAAAAGTAATGATAGCTACCAAAATCCCAATGGACGAGCTTAACAGCACGGCCGATTTCCGCCGGATGCTGGAGTTGCAGCTAAGCCTTCTAGACATGGATTACATCGATTTTTACCACCTTCATGGTATAAGCAGAGAGCGCTTCGACGAAAAAATAATGAAGTTTGGAATCAAACATGAAGCTCAGAAAGCGATAGACGAAGGTCTTATAAAACATATCTCATTCTCATTCCACGGCAATGTCAAGGATGTGCCTTATATCGTGGACACTTTCGAGATATTCTCATCGGCGCTTTTGCAATACAACCTGCTGGACCGTTCTCATGAAGAGAATATAGACTACCTTGCAAGTAAGGGCTTGGGTGTAACGGTAATGGGGCCGGTAGGTGGCGGGCGGCTTTCTGTGCCTTCGGAGTTAGCGGGCAAGCTATTGGGCAAAGATATTTCTACGCCGGAGCTGGCACTGCGCTTTGTACTGGGTAATAAAAATGTTTCCAGCGCTATCTCTGGCATGGGTAATATAGAGATGCTTGAAAGTAATCTTAGAGTAGCAAATATGGAAGTACCCATGACAGAAGAAGATTTCAAGAAGGCAGCCGTGATGATGGAAGAACTTAAAAAACTTTCGGACCTGTATTGTACCGGTTGTAACTACTGTTTGCCCTGTCCCAAAGAGATTAATATCCCACATGTTTTTAATGCTTATACTTACCACAATGTATACGGCCTGTCTGCCCAAGCTAAAAATATGTGGAACGCGAAACGCGGCGCGCCTGTGACAGACTGTACAGAGTGTGGTGTATGTAATGAGAAATGCCCGCAGGATATTAATGTTGTGGAGAAGTTGAAGGAAGTCGCGGGGGTTTTGGGGGCGCTGTGAGTAAACTGTAACCCTATTGGAGCAACCATTGCGCCATGATATAATCACTCTACTGATAGATTGAATATATTGTAGAAAGGAGATTTATGATATGACTGAAATGATTTTAGATATAAATGCTATACCTTCATATCTAGCAATAAAGTTGCATTCCAAAAAGGTGAGGATACGGGAAATAAATCAAGTTATAACTATTGTATCAGCCGAAGAGTCTGAACCAGTTAAAAAGTACAGCTGCCCCTTTCTTGGAATAGCTGTCGACAGTAGTGTATCTGTAGATAAGTTCCTTGAATGGAAGCGTGAAGAAAGAGAACGTGAATATGAAAAAGAATTACATCCTTGATGCTTGTGCTGTTATTGCGGCAATAAAACAAGAGGAAGGCGCGCTGGTTATTGCCGAACTATAGGTTTCCGATATAGATATTACTGTATTAATGGAAGCAGGGCGTATAAAATCGGATTACCGCCTTATGTCGCTTGCAGATGCTGTTGCTCTTGCAGAATCAGCCATCCGTGACGGTTATCTTGTCACATCGGATCATCATGAAATGGATATACTTGATAGTGCAGGAGTTGCTAAATTCTTGTGGATTCGATGACTATCAACGTTTCCGCTTTTAATATCAACTTAGATGTAAAGATTTGTGAACTAATAGGATTAACATAAAAAATCAACCCGGCTCTCGCAATCTTTTATAAGACATGCGGTACCGGGTTGATTTTTGTATTTTGTTGCAGATGTTATGGGGTTGATTTGGGTAAGGTGGCCCGCAAAGCCACTGGCTATGCTGGGTAGGTTGGTCAACCTGCGTCATCGTCGCAGGGTGGTGTGTCGTATGGTGGTATGTCGCAGATTGTGATGGGTATTTGAATAGGGCGGATTGGTCTGTTTCTTGATGGCTCTTCGTCTCCAGGGCCAGCATTAATGGATATAACAGAGCCAAACATAAGGGTTATAGCAATTGCTACCGAGAGCAACTTTTTTTTCATTATTGTGCCACTCCTTTACTATAATATTAATATTTAAAACATCTTTTGCAAATTTTGCTTATCTCCGCTTCCGCAAGCAGCGACTTTTTTTCATTTTTTCTTTTATAATAGGCTTTCAGAAGTTCATAATACTCAATTGCCAAGAAATACTCAGAAAAATTTATGAAATGAGGAATTGCCACAGTTTCTATATAGCTGACAGAAATATCATCATAAATGGATATCCGGCTTTTTATTGTTATATAGCGTTCCAGCGCTTCAAAATAAGTAGAAAACGTTTTACATTTGCGATAATACGGCTTTGTTTCTTTTAATAACTTATTGGCTTTAACAAAATTTCGACTTTTCGCCATACAAAGGATTCTCTTCTGATTGATAGCTAAATAACTACTGCTCTCCTTTTCGCAATGTTGAAGGGCTTGATTAAAATGCACTTCAGCCATTTTCCAATTCTCATGTTTCATATACATAAAGCCATAATAATGCAGTGATATACGTATGCGTTTATCATCTTTTATAGCCTTAGAACGTGTAAGGCAGCTTTCTAGCAATCTTTCTGCTTCTTTTAAATTTTCGACTTTTACGTAATTAAGTGCAAGTATAAGGTCAGAAGATATACTAACTTTATCGGTTTCCCTTACGTTAAGTATGTTACGGTTTTTTTCAATATATAAAATTGTACGATACGGATACTCTAGATATGAATGACCATAAGCGATATGGCAATGAAATACGGCACTTTCGAGCGGTGAAAAATTTGCAATATTCTTACTTAATTCTAGAGCCTGCGTATAAAAATCTATTGAAACTTCAGTGTTAAAACGCAGACGATTCAAATCTCCGAGATTGCTGAAAAAATAATAGCGGTGTTCGTCATTCATATCATCAAAGCGGCTTTGCAAGTAGGTTAGCTTTTCTTCTGCGATGTCAAGGCTATACTCGGCAAGCAACAGTGCCACCTCAAACAGGCGGTACAGCATGGGCAAATATTTATCAACAGGCTCTAAGTTAACGATTTTAGCCATTTCATCGCAGATAACCCTAGCATCTAGTAGCCGGTCATCTCTTACATGGTTGTGCATAAGATACAAGCGTACCTTGCTAACCTTGCATTCATCATCTGTTAGAGGCATGTCCACAATATCCAAATGTACTTTTGCCAGCCTTATACAATCATCAGAATATTTAGATTTGCCTGTTTCTACATTAGATACGGTAAGCGGATGTGTATGTATCGCCTCTGCAAATACAAATTGGTTGGATTTCTTGGCTTTCCGCAATTTTGTGATTTTTTCGTCAACCAGTCTCATATGCACGCAGTCCTCTTTGTTTGTTTTCCGCATGCCCAGTATAAATGGAATGAATTGGAGTGTCAAGCATTTTATTGCATGTTTTGCCATATCTCGCGAAATTTCGCATCTGATTTTAAAACTGTTGGTTGACTCAGTTTCATAGACTAAATGTAACACACGCGAAGGCTGCGGCAGCTATACCGCTTTACATGTACAATAACGGTACGCTGAAAGTATACGTACAGGGTTAAATGGCGATGATTCATTTAAAACATATGTAGAAAATCGGAGGAATACATGAGAAATACAAAGTCATTAATATTATGCACGGTATTTATTTTAATGATATCACTATTATTACCCGGCTGCTCTCAAAACTATGTACATGCCCAAGACGACTCATGTCAAAATGAATATCACTACAAGCCGGTCATAACCATAACCTTAGGTGCGGATAGTGTTTATGTAAGTGGGCTTATCATAATACCGCCTAAAGGCGTACCCACCGCTGATTTATATGACGTGCGCGTTATATATATGGGCGACCTAGACGGGGTATTAGCCCTAGGCCTTTGGGATTCTGTCGAAGAAGTTGAAAAAATGATGTTTCAAAGAATCGATATATTTACTGAATTTATTGTGCTGGAATTTACAGGCTCCAACAATGAAATATTAGGCCACAGCCTATCCAACAGCCCTATATTCAACGCTATAACATACGCATGCTATACCGCAGTAATTGAAGATACACATATCGCCAGAGTTTGGCATCCAGCCCCCGGCTGCGGCCACACCCGGCTAGGCGCAAGTATATGGTGGCATTACAGCTGGGAGGAGCTAGCGGACAGATTCTCTTTCCAGTAAGTGATACGGCACATAATTCCTAGCACTAAAATTATCACCCTTGGCAATACTAACCATCGTATCCACGGCAATCCGCCCCATGCTATGGAAATCCTGCTGCACGGTGGCAATGGCAGGGCTGGTGTACTCCAGTGCCGCAAGCCCGTCGAAGCCTACTAGGGCAATATCCTTGCCAAGTGTGAGCCCCATCTCACGTATCGCACGCATGGCACCCAGCGCCATTAAATCACTGGACGCAAAAACCCCTTGGATATCTTTATGATTTTCAAGGGTTTTTTTCATGTTTACATATGCCAGATGCTCGTTAAACTCGCCGGGGATGATTAGTATGTCTTCCTGCGAAAGGCCCAGCCGGGCGGCGGCTTTTAAGAAGCCTTCCTTCCGGCGGAGGGTAACGTCTGCATTGGGTGTGCCTAAGATATGACATATTTTACGCGCACCTTTGTTGTACAGTAGTTGTACAACATCTTCGGAGGCTTGCACATTGTCTGTTGAAATAAATGCTGCCGTTTGGCTTTCATGCTCTATATCTATTAGCACGCAGGGTAGGGGGCTTTCCAGTAGTTGTGCCAGATATGGGTCGCTCATGTCTAGGCCGTGGACAATTGCGCCCAGCAGGCGGTGGTGCTTGCAAAAGTCTACATAGCTGTAGTCTTTTTTCTTGATTTGGGTGGTGGTAAACAGGGTTAGATCCATATCCAACTCGCTTGTGCGTTCTTGTACGCCGCTTACTATGCGGAAGATATATTCGTCTTTTGCGGAGTTGGTGTTCAGGTTATTAACAATCAGTCCCAAATACGGCTGAATCCCGCGAGAAAGCTCTACAGCAGATTTACTGGGGATGTAGCCTAATTCTTCGGCGGCTTTAAAAATCTTCTCTTTTGTAGCATCGGATATGCCGCTGTAACCGTTAAAAACCTTGGAAACTGTGGAGATGTTTACTTCTGCAAGCTTGGCAACGTCTTTGATTGTTATCATGGCAAATTGACCTTAGACTCTCTGAATAATTTTGCTGCGATTAAACAATTATAGTACAAGTCACTGTAATTGTGTCAAATAAGGGATTGCGTAA
>Ga0131853_10010780_pt1 | contig 16710 bp, 6 predicted proteins | sample TergutLab28metaG_FD_92764 | JGI IMG/M metagenome (GOLD analysis project Ga0131853, IMG submission 92764) | Labiotermes labralis P1 segment gut microbial communities from Petit-Saut dam, French Guiana - Lab288 P1 (version 2) (version 2) | ecosystem: Host-associated > Arthropoda: Insects >...
ATATATATATATATATATTTACTTATGACATAATTGTGTATTTGTTGCTTATAATAAAAATAGAAATGAAAAAACATTTGTCAACATTAGCGCAAGCCGGTACTGAAATATCGAAATTTGATACCTCATAGGCATTAGGACTTACGGAGAGGAATGTAAAGTGTTTGGGGGTGGTGGGTGGGGGAAGAAGGTGGCTACACAGTTTTCGTAGAACCTAAAGAAGTTAACGTCCGTAGAAGACACAGGCTTAGTTATGAGGACAATATCACAAGAGATCTTAAAGACATCTGGGGGGCACGAACTGGATCCGTTTGGCTTAATAAAAACAGAATTGGTGGAATAGCAGAGAACGTCTTGGAATTCAAGAAACCATTAAATTCTCAAAAGAAACTTTTCAACACGTGGTAGCTAAATTGAAGTACTCAGTCAAGGGCCTAAATTACCCGCCATTCTTTTTAACCCTAGATCAGCAACATTCAATCCCCTTCCAGGGACAACTCTTGTAAGGTGTATTTAAATATTATTCTCCATCGTGGTTTTTTCAAAATTTTCTCTCCTTAATTTTCAGCTGTATATGAGGAGTCGAAAATGTTGCTGTAATAAATTATTTAATTGCCTTTTAATTGCAATTACTTAATAAAAAGTTGTGTTAGACTGTACAGTTATAAATGTATTCTATTGATTTCTGTCCATGTATTAAAGTAAAATTTTGTGTCAGTTGTTCGCGTCTCCATTGTGCCTTTTCTTGTTCATCTTTGTAATATTTGTTTAAAAAAACACACTTGTGACTCCTTTCTGTGTAATTTTCTGCATCCTCCAGTTACTTCTAAATATTTTCCTGATCGCTTTGTTCCTGAACACTTTTAGTCACAAAATTGCAAAAAAAACAGGCCTGCTACTATATATGATGATTATTTTTAAGGACACCTTATTTGAGGATCTAGTGACACAGAGACAGAATTCTGAACGTAATGGAAGGTTCCTTTCGCTAATGAGGCTCACAACAGCCACGCGAGACTAGCTTTACCGGCTGTCTATTGTTCATTCTCTGTACTGACACTATAATCCTTTATTGGAAATGACAGAGTACAAAAGCACTATGAATTAATGGGATATTTTATCTTCTCATTGCTTGAAACAAATTCTTTTTTACCTAACAAACTTTAGGTTTCATAACAATAGTCTTGCAGCATTTCGGAGAAAAGGCATAAAAACTACCAAATAATCGAAGTTTGTACCAACAAAACCACAAATACGTGTATTTATTTTACCTAATATTGAGGTGAGTTAAAGGAAGATGAAGTGTGTTTGTAAGTCATTTAAAAGCGTAGAGATGCGAAGTAAAATGAAGTGAAAATCATCCACAAATGTAGTGAAGTGAAATGAAGTGAAGTGAAATAAAGTGAAGTGCAGTGTAGGGAATGGGGTAAAAACGAGACTTTATGGGAAAAGTTTATGTGAGTAGTAAAGTGGTCAGAAGTGAAGGGCTGGGGTGAAAGCGTGAGTACAATATGTGTGAGAAAAAATAATGGAAACTGTATACAGTACTTTCTTACCGTGGTGTTGTTTACCTTTTGTACATGTTGTATTTTAAGATGTCTTGTGTATATTGTTGTTAGTTGTCTTGTGTGTATTGTTGTAGTTGTCTTGTATGTATTGTTATCATCTTATATGTATTTGTTGTACTATGTGTGTATTGTTTTTTTACTTTAGATGCCGGACTGCTGGCTAGAAGTCAGTACTCGGAAGGTCCTGCGACCGGCCATCTCGACACAGGTTTTTCTTTTTTTCCCTGTGTCTATAAGCAAATGCTGAGATGGTTCCCAAGATTCCAAGTTGCCACTACATGCTTCTCATGTAGCCCTCCCGACTTAAATTTAGTAGTAACCAATTTAATATTCTGTATACATGTCAAATAACCACTGCCACCGGGTGACAACCCAATTGCAGTTAATAAATATTATTATTATTATTATTATTATTATTATTATTATTATAAAAAGCGCATTCAACATATCGTACCTGTTTCAAGATCAATTGTTCTTGCTAATTCTATACAGCATTCTTAATAACATAGAAATTTTCTCGGTTATTTTCAATAATTTTTAATTTAAACGTTCCAAAGTTAGCCTATATCATTACCACTGGTGTAAAATAAATTTGACAGTAGATCAAAGGGCAACTAAAAAGTGGTAGATGCAAAAACTGCATTAGCAGTGGCACTAAGAGTAACAACTTTTTCATGATTAAACAATAATTAGGAAAATTACATTCAAGGAGCAATCTGATGGAGAATTCGGGTCACAGAAAGCTGTTGACATCCAGACCTACTTTAAAAAGTACGAAGATTAAAGTCTTCTGGAATATGACGCCGTGTCTAACTGTAAGATATTAGAGACTTTTGAAAAAAATATCTGCTCTAATTTTAGCGTCAATACAATCTCAACCATTCTAGGGCTTTTTCGACTCTGAATATGAAGGGAGAAATTCTTTATAAAACGTCACTTAGTATTTACCAAGCGGTACGGTGCCAACAACAAAACAACGTGGATCCTCAGAAACTTCGATACGAAAATCTCATATTTCTTCTGACATATTACACAAATTTAACGTCGTTTACATTGTGAAGCCGCCCAGTGTATCAGTAAACAGTCTCTGGCATGACTCTCCGTAGGAAGTCGCGTCATGTCCAACCCGAACTGCTTGGCGCGACTTGATATGGGCCTACGTTTCGCAAAAGTTTACTTGATTTTATTCTTTCAGACAACACCGCAATTCGATACACATGAAAATTATTCTTCAACTGCTGGGAACACAGACCTGTATTCTGTCACACACACACATAATTCGCAGAACACGTTGAATTACTAATAATTAAATTCTGAATCCCCTTCCTTTAAAAACACATGCTTCATATCATCTACACTCTTCGAAGGGCAGGAGACACGTGTTCTATTTGAAACTCTGCAAGCTCACAGAATAGAAACTGGTGAAGTAAACCTTTCTTTTGTTTAACCTTTTTAAGCCTAGGACTTACTTTATGTACCACCAGGTTTAACATTAAGAAATTCTGTTTTCTACCCACAATGCATTTATTTGTTTTGCGTGGATCTAAGAACAAACAGCGATTATTTCCCTATGCAGCATTAAATTGCGGTTTTTATAACCGAGGCAGAGTGTTTACTGCGCGGTACGAAATGGGTCTTCAAATCAGATAGACACAGTTTCGTCCTTAAAGGGTTAAGTTATTATATCTTCGACTGCGAATGGTTTTACAGAGTCCATATAGACTTCCTTTAAATGGCGTACCAAAGGTTCACATTATCAGTTCTCGTTCAATATGGCACAGTTCTCAAGTGCGTTTTCCTGTCTAGATAGAAGTGTACTGATAAATCAGAATATCAGAATTAAATTTTGTGTTTTGAAATAAAATTGTAGTTTCAAAATGTAAGCAAAAACAGAGAATTTGGTCGTCGTTGCGTTAGATGGAGGATTGATATTAAAACGTATCTTAGAAAAATAGGCAGTGAATGAGATGAGTAGATTCAAATCATCTTCTTCAGTGACGAGTGGCGGGAGGTTGTGGATATTGTGGATACGGTGGTGAATATTTGGGTTCTGCACAAGGTGAGCAATTTCTTAAACAGGTGAGCGACTATGGACTCTGTAGAAAGGGACTTACTCCATGAATGTATTTAGTAGTTGTACTGATATATACTGAAAGCCCAGTTGTAAACTGATAATAATATTTTATTAAATTAAACAATAACCCGCTAACTGCATTTCACTTCATTACTGATATTTAAACAAAATACGCAATTACGAACGAAAGATGTTTGTGTGGTTGGCCAATTTGCTTACTACAGTAGCATTAAAATGATATATTATAAAGGTTTTTTAGCTTTCGTAGTGGTGTAGTCAAGGATTCCGATCTGCTGGTAGAGGACGCTGCATACTTGTTTATTATTCTACTGTACATCAGGATAATCTAAATTTTTTGATATATTTTTTTTCTCTCAATACATAAATTATCAAGGTATTATTTATTTTAAAAAATGTGTAAACAAGGAGCAAGTCGTTGTCTGTTTTTCCGTAAAACGAAGCGCTACCAACTGCATTTCCCAACTTGCCTGATAATGGAACATACAAATTAGGAAACAGTGAAATATTTGGGTCACACAGAGAGGAAAATTTAACAAGTAAAGAGAACTTCGTTATTCACTATTTTTTTGTATGTTTTGCTGACCGTGCATCTCAGTATAATCTTAGTAAATGACCACCTTAATGCACAAATTCTTCTTTTATAATAAGTTTATTATATTCCTCTACATGTTTCGAGCACTATTGTGCTCATCATCAGGAGGTCAAAATTGTATTATACAGCATCTGGTATCATCACACACTCTGTAGGTGGCCGTCTGGTGCAACGGACGGCCACCTACAGAGTGTGACGATACCAGATGCTGTATAATACAATTTTGACTTCCTGATGATGAGCACAATAGTGCTCGAAACATGTAGAGTAATATAATAAACTTATTATAAAACAAGAATTTGTGCATTAAGTTGATCATTTACTCAGATTCGTTATTAACAAGTTACTGGAACTATTAGGACAGTCAGAAAAGTGGAACTAAAACAGGCCGATCAAGCGTGAAATTTGTACAATTAAAATTAAACTCCGTGGAAAAATTAGAAGGACGTAAGGCGAAGTAAACTTCACAGGCACTTGAGTGTATGACGGAAACAACGTGAAGATACAGGGCCACATAGAGAAGAAGCCGTCTAAAGATAAGGAGAAACGCTTAACGTCTCTCTACTGTGCTCCAAGCAAGCTGTTTTGGTTACCCTGCAGATGTCCTAATTATATCCGAATTATTCCCATATTCATCAAAGCCTGTCTCAGTCCACGTTCTGAACGCGTCGTTACCGATGGTGTAGCTACAGGATCACAGCGAGGACATCATTATTGCTGAAGGAGATGGTACAACGCCATTATTTCTGTGTCCCTCTCTACGTCAGCCGATCGACAGCGATGTTTAGTCTGGCGATTAGCGATGACTATGGTTAGGTTCCTGCGATGCTTCGAGCACCTGTGTGGACTGCTGTAATGCATCACGCTGGCACTAAGAAAGGATTCGTACAAGCTGCGGCAATTGTCGAAAGAAACGGGCTGTCTTTGGATTCTTTCCGACAGACGATATCTCACCATGTTTTTATAACATAATATACCAAAGACTAATTTAGTCAACACAACTACTTCTTGTTTACAAAAGGAGAATGTCTTCACAGTTCGCCACTCTAAATAAACGTAATTACTGCGAGATTTCAAGCTACTACTGCGGTAGAGTTGAGACATTCGCTCGTCTCAGACGCCGCGCAGCGTACGTTTGTATATGGCTACCGGCTTTTCGGGACAAGATATCCATCCCCTCTTCAAGAGTCATGAAGTTCTTCTGGAACTATTTTATCAATGAAATTTGGAAAAGAGTGTTTTTATCTCAGTATTTAACCAACTTGATGCACAAAATTTGTTTCACAATAAGTTTTATTTCATGCCTCTACATGTTTCAATCACATGTGCTCATCAACAGGAGGTCACAACCTGTGCACGAGACGGCCACCTATAGGTGTGATGATATAAGAGGCTTTCTAATGCAATTTTGACCTCCTGATGATGAGCACATGTTCTCGAAACATGTAGAGGCATGAAATAAAACTTATTGTGAAACAAATTTTGTGCATCAAGTTGGTTAAATACTGAGATAAATATACTGAGATGCACGGTCAGCAAAACGTCAAAATTAGGACCAGAGTGGTACTGCCAAATGCTTGTACCATTCCACATGCACTGATATATGTTTGCACAGCTATACTGGGGAAGAATAATGATAAATTAACCGTGATGTTTGTCACTCCTCGTCTCATATTGGATATTGAAGCCGTAAACTGCTAAAGTAACCAGCAGTGTTAAACAATACACCGCAATGCTCAATAGAATACCCCTTGTTAAATTATTCTTTTTAATCGGTGTATTTAGTAATCAAGCAATGCACAAGATGAGGTGCAAATGAATGGTTCTCGATAGTTTGAGGTTTCTTAATAACACACTACAAGATTCGCCTCCTTATAATCTGACTTTATGTTCCGGAATGAGATATGGCAGTATAGATATACTGTAATGTTGTCGAAAAGGCAGCAGGCAATAATAAATGGTCAGGCAAATATAGAATCTTGCCATTCTTAATCATTTCAGACACCAATATTATTGACTGGGTGTAATCAATACGAGACAAAAGAATTAATCAGTCTCTAAGCACGAAGCAAAGTACTGCAGGTTGTGACCAGCTTCATGCAGTCAATCAATGTCTCACAGAAATGAGGTGGTGGTAAGTTTCGTATCTTTGAGGTTAGCAAAGGCGATCGCGTGTTTTAAAATGTTTTCTCCATTGTAGTAAACTGCTTTGAAACAAAAATAACTTTTTTGTGGTTCATATAGCTTTCAGCACAGTGACATAGGTTTCAAATAAAACATTTCGTTGTAATACGATATATTGCATTTCACGATATGCATTGTTGTCTTTAATGATCAGCAATGTTTGAGATACAACTCAAGTCATCTTGCAATGTGCATCAATTTGACACAAAAATTTATAAGTAAGAGTAAAATTGTCCGTATTCTTAGTTAAGTACAACCCATGACGATTTCCTTAAGCATATAAAGATGTAGTGGGTAACTGAGGTACAGCTCCACACATTCTTAGGTGGTGGTGAGTGGCTAACGTCACGTTCCTGCCCTCTCTACCTAAGGAGTCCAGAAGGTCCAGCGGGCTAAAAAAAAATTATGCTGCCTAAAATCGAAATCCGATCGTCTGGCCTCCAGCCTCGTCACCACCGTTCTCACAATTTATCGGAAAGTACCAAAATTAAATTTCTTATACGCTTCGTACAGACACCCCACCCCCAAGCACATAATTTGATTATTAAGTAACATCGTAATTAAATGTCTTCGGGCCCTCTCGAGTGTCCCAGAAATTCCAAATTCTGCGCATATATTTGCTGCAACTATCAGTTTGTACCGTTGTGACAGTGCGTTTGTTAGCTGTATGTGACTTCTAATGTACTACAGGAACGGAATTTAAAGTGCTGTTCTTAAGGTATCTTTACGTTAACGAAGTCCAAGGAACACAAATATTCGACAGAAGTGTACATACTTCAAGAAACATACTTGCAAGGGAGGGATCTTCCATCTTAAATATTTACTTTCTCTGTAGGTTTCTGCACAGAATTTGCCCTGTGATGGGCGTAATTGCATATAACATTGTTACGTAGAAACTTGGTGATTTGACAATAAACATTTGTGTTTGACTTTAACATACTGTCAACTGCATAATTCTTGAAGAGCTTAGAGTCGCTCATCTGTCCAATAAATACCTCTCCATTGTAAATATTGACAGCGTCATTACGTGTTCAACGTGAAATAAACCCGTGGTTTAGAAAGTCTACTGACCTACTGGATCGATGTCACCCTGTTTATTCCTTGTTTATTGCGGTGGTCGGGCCAAGGTAGCCGGTAGAATGACTATCTACGAACTGTAAACTTCGGGGTTGGAACACCGGCGGGTGCAAGTGATTTTCTCTTCTCCAAACTTGTTCAGAACAGCTGTTCGACCAATCCAACTCCCTGTACAATGTATATCGGAGCTCCCTCTCTTGGGTAATAATGACCGATGCGTGGCGACCACCTACGCTTATCTAGCGCCAAGTTGAAAAATTATAGTTCTGTCCCCCCCCCCCATATGCCCCAAGACATGTTACAGGGAGACCTTCACTCGTCCAGTGATTTCAATGGGACCAGCCTATAAATAGATTCTTAAATTTCCATTGTTCATATCAATTGTTCGTCTCAAAGTCGTTCTAGAAAAATCTGCTGTGACGTGAAGAAACTGAGTTTTTAGACAGGGTGCATTGACATGTTACACATTATTCTCAAAATAAACACCGATTATTTTCCTAAACAGAATTAACCAGTTAATTTATATAATGGACAGAAAGTGTCTTCACTATGGGGTAGGTACTAAATGTTTCTGTTTTGGTGACAGTTCTGTGACACGGAATCCAGTTTAGGTTTGAATAACATTTGTTCACGGTTAATCGTCGGATGGAGAAGATTCGGGAGATTTTTCGGAGCTCCTCCTCAGACACTGAAGACAGCATGTCAAAATACATCACGACCATTTCTTTCCACCTGCCATCAAATTCTTTATTGACAGTCTTCCTCATTTCCGTTGATCAAAAGCTAATTACGTACTGTGATGCTCTCTATTACGTGTATGTTCATATAGCAATTATGTCTGTAATTTTCCAACAAAGTACATTTCAGTCTATATCTTAGAGTCTTCCTGATGATGGCGCACTCAGCGCCGAAACAAGCAGGAGGTATTTAGTAAACAATACAAATATTCAGTTGTACGTACGTGTGCATTTATTTGGCAAAACAAAGATATAATGACTTAAGTACCTAGTTCAAAGATCTTCGTTGCTTAAACTCGATCTCAAATGCGTAGAGATAAAGAACAATGAACTGCATTATGGAGTATTACAGTGCACGTATTTGATAACAATAACGGTAGAGGCCAGCTCGATTGATGCTGTATGAGAGTGAACTGTGGTATCGCCTGTGAAATAGACTACAGTGCGTTGACAACAAACAGGATATGATGCTGCACGCTTTGTCTCGAATCAATACCTTCACAGCACGTACGTTCGCAGAATCGCGCCCACGTTTCCAATATGCGACATGCCGTTATGGAACCCAATATAACTGTAGGCGCTGTACTCCTAGATATTTTGCAATATATGAGAAATTATGGAATTCGTAAACATCGATAGGTACAGTCACCAGGCTACGGAATGGAAGACAGAGGAATCAGTGTTCAGTTCCCAGAAGAGACATGAGAGTTGAGTCTTTTCGAAAGCTTCGAGACGGGCTCTGAAGCCCACACAGCGGCCCACTCAAAAGGCTAAAGGGAAGTCCCTCAGGAAAAAGAAAAGACCGTAGGATTCGGATGGCCGCTCACAACCATCTCTTACCGGTGCGAAATCTGAGTGTACCGTGCCTCCACTTGTCCACGTGCCTTCACGGCCTGAACCGCATTACCTGACCTGATGAATAAGTAATGTTCTCAGAACAGCTAAAAAAAATATTACCAAATTTTTAACCATGTTACTGCATTATACGGATTTATTTGACTATGATCGCCAACATTATTCGTGAAATCGTCACTATATTCGTTCCGATGCTTCGATAAAAGATTATCGAGGACGATATTACGTTATCAACGTAATTTTTGTGTAATTTCCTCCTGCAGACGATTTTATGATAGAAACGCCCGTTGAATAGTAGTGATTTTTATGAGTTTTTCTTAGGTGGTTGCTGTGGAAATAAATCTAAATAAGTACACCAACCAATTACAGTTTTTAAATTTGAATAATATTTTCATCTGTTTGAAAGAGAAATAGGAAAAAAAGGTCATAACTGTAAGATAGATAACGACATATTCTATACAGTTTTCTAGGTTACTTTAAGTGGCTTCTTCAACGGACTATGTTAGAAGGTAGAACAGGGTCATTCACAAGCGATGAAATTTTTAATGACTGTACAACGCAGTGAGCATGTACAACGCGATAGCATTCGTCCGTGTCATTAGGACACCCAATACGAACAGCGGAAGCCAAGTAAATGTATAGCACATTAATTAATACAGGAATATTCATTTGCTCATTATTTGAGTTTCTAATTAAATTCTAAAAACCATAAACAACCAAAACTTTAGTCAAGGAACAAGAAGGGAAGATAATATTTAGAAATAGTAGTAGTAGTAGATGGAGAATAATATTAAAGTTAAATTAAATGAATTTGATTTCAGTTTGGTGGGACTGGATTGTCTTGCTCATAAGGATGACCTAAGGTGGACACCAGTAAGTAACTTACTAAGCTTTGAGATTCCCATATAAAACAGGAAAGTCATTTATATATGGAGCGGCTGTCAGATTCTTAAGAATTTTCTTTCATTGCTCTGATTTTTAAACACAACGAGGTACGTAGAAAGTAGTGTGATTTAGCAACTTACTCTTTATCTTATGATGTAAAATTTACAATGATATTGATGTTTATTGGACCGTGCATCATTGTGATAACTGAAGAATAAAAAACCAACTAGATGCCGCTTATTATTTTATTGTACTTCATATAGGATCAATATGTTTCGGGAACTACTATGCCCATCATCAGGAGCTCGCTGATGGTTAAAGTCGTGCTTTAGCCTGCAGCCCGGACACTACTCCAGCGTAACCGCACCTAACCTCCAACAAACAGCAAACCAAGAAAGAAACGACCAATGTGGTAATCAACATTATAGTCGCGAGCTCCTGATGATTGGCATAGTAGTGCCCGAAACATGTTGAACCTATAAGAAGTACAATGAAATAATAAGTGGCATCTAGTTGGTTTTTTATTCTTCAGTTATTAGAATGATTTCTTAGTAACATTAGTTGTACTCCTACTGAACTTTCCCCAAAAAAAGCAGTAAAAATTTTTCAAAATCAAAAGTTTCACTGAAACTTACTGGAGCCTGGACATCGAAGTCGTTATAGCGCCAAGCCTACTGGAGTTTGACGGCCGACAGATCTTGTTGCGACTTCCAGCTGGGACAAAGCTAGTCTAGAGCATCCTTGTGGCTGCTGCAGACAAATCCCCATCTAGCATCACATTCAATGGTTATCGTGGGTTTCTGCGCTTTACGGTAATGTGAGTGAGGCGTGAATTTGACCCCTTAACTCGGTATAGTGGTGATATCAAGAATTCGTGGAACTATACCTCCACGCCTTACGTGTCTTCATGGTGTGCACAAGGAAAGATCTACCTTTACCTTTGTCTTTACCGTTACAGAAATCTATTAGAAGCAATATAATCATTTATAAGTTTCATGTAATCAGCTTATAAAATCATGTTATAATATTATCCTGCTCCGTAGGTAACAATTTACAATGCATTTTTTTCTGTCCGTATTTTCAAAGAGCGGACGTTGCAGGCTCCCAATACAAATAACAATTGTCTCTCGATTTTGTAAAGTCGCGGTCAGAGGATCAAAGTGAAGTAAGGTCCATGTTTCTCGTAATGAAAGCCGTTATAGAATTACGAAAACTCATTTCAATTACACCACTCTTGCTGCTGTAATGACATCATTACTCTGTCATGCGACACAATTAGAGCCGGCAGTCGGCGACAAGTTGTCGAGGGGTGAAGGCTGGAAGCGAATTGGAATTAGCTGCCTGCCAACCCTGTCTGATGCATGAACCTCGCACCACAGTTCGCTTCAAACCGGACCGTCCTTTCGTGTTTACCAGTCAGTAAATGGTAATTTTGCCTTACAGTCATCCTACCTAAACGTATTGTGACTCGCGTTTTAAATTCATTGAACGAAGTGAACACATAATAGACAGTTGGCGCTTGCAGGCCGAATATGTCACCTCCCTGAGGGTCTGGCCACATGAGCGCTCTTTTGTCGTTTATGCACAGTCGGGGGTGGAGGGGGACACGTCGTGCAGCTATAAACAAACTACATTTGAGCAAAACTTTTATGTTATGGGATTTCGGTTTGTACCACATTAGCATAACGTCCATTAGCAGGGAACTGAACTGAACACCACAGGTTACTCGTGTTTGTGTTTATGCGTCATGAAAATGAACGGTATATCGCCATGCTTTAACCTTTGCCCTTAACGGAAGTTTTCACATTTTCGTGCTTGTAACATTTCACCCCCTGTTGTTTAGGGGCGAGTGGGTCACAAAACAAACTTGGACACGGCAGCTATATAAAGTATTAAACTCGTGCCGGGAATCGAATAAAAATCATCTAGTCTAGGTTGAAGATATCCAACGAGATGCAATAGCATGCAGATATTTATTTACTGCTAAATTACTCTACATGTTTCGGGCGTCTATCGCGCCCATCATTAGGCGTACATAAAACTGTAGTTGCAGCCTCTGGTACAGATCATATTCTCTGAGGACCAAATAAGAGCTGGTTTGGGACCAAACCAGCTCTTATTTGGTCACGTTTGAGGAAGCTTGCTCCCCAGATAGAACGATATGTACCAGAGGCTGCAACTACAATTTTATGTACTGCTGATGATGGGCGGGATGGACGCCCGAAACATGTAGAGTAATTTAGCAGTAAATAAATATCTGCATACTGTTGCATCTCGTTGGATTTCTTCAACCTAGAATTACGATGCACGGAACTACGAATGTAAAAAAAAAAAATCATCTATTCCCCGTCCCTACATGTCTACAGAGCACTCGCTCCGAAATATAAAACAGTCAAAGTAAAGTTGCCCTCCAGAATGCCATGACAGGAGATGGCGGATCTGAGTTATTATTGAACTTGAAACTGTATTGGAGGTTAGAGAACAGACCCAAACAATAGCCAGTTTATCGCGAGGGATAGAAAACCCTCCGTTTCCATCTGATAGAATGCTGGTGGGTCCCGTAGCTCGTTGGAAGCTTCAGGGAAGAGAAAAATTTCTGTCTTCTGACTGGGAAAGGACCATAGGACACTTCATTTGTCACCCCGAAGTCTGGTCACAAATATATGTGAAAAGTCACACTTTTCTCGGTGTTCTTAATTTGAAGCTCATGTTTAGTCACGGTGATTGTTTACCTAAATACAAATAAATTCTTTTGACATGTTCTATTTCAACGTACATAAAAATTATATATACAAACAGTAAACGCACAACTGCAGTTTAAGGTTATAGACATGGAATATTTCAATCGCGTGTCTCAAAATTGAATAAAAAGTCCCCATTTATATTGAATCATTGACTTTGAGAAACCTGTTTCTCAGTGCAATATACAACGTAGCCCTTTACTTCCACTTTAGAGTCTCAAAAAACAATCTTTACCTTGAGATTGTTACTGTCTGGTTTGCCCCAGCATGTATATTCTAGAAGTTTATTTTGTCATTTATTGCCATTCCAATATATGCCTAGGTTTTTTGTGCAGATAACAAAGAAGTAAATGATAACTGGGTGAAAAATGACCAGAGAAATACGAAATGGAATAACAATTGAGAAGAAACATGTAAGTGTCGTTATAGCAACACTTACACATAACAAAATGTAAGTGGTCCTGGTGTAATTGGGGCACCGCGCTAGCACAGCGTTTAAGGTGCTGTGCTACAAATCGGAGGGTCGCTGGTTCGATTCTAGATGGTGTCATTGAAATTTTTTATTGACATAATCATTCCGATCGCACTCTGGCGCTTGGGTAGACTTAGCCTCTAACAAAAATGAGTACCAGGAATATTTTCTGGGAGTAAAAAGCGGCCGGTGCGTAAGGCTTACAACCTTACCAACATCCAGGGGCATTGTCACGTAATCTGGGAACCTTAACTTCCTGGAACCCTCTGGGCACATCGGGCCTGTAATGGGGCTTATTTACCTTTTACTGGTGTATTTGTATGCTATGAAAAATTAGTTGTTCAGATGCAAGTTGTTAGAAGGTAAACTGCAAAAGGCAGACAAGCATGGTCAGAAATGGAAAAACTCGGGATACACACGTGAGGGGCAAGAAGCGATAAGCCTCAGACAATGAAAACAATATTCAGCGCAATTTCTGTTAGCGTAGAGAAAAATTTTGAAAATTTATATTTACCAGAGACATACGGAATTTTCGAGGAAATTTAACAATTATTGAAAAATACACAGAAGCACAGTAAAACACAAAATTTGGAAATGCATATGGCATGGACTGCTCTGACGATTCAAGGCTTCTTGACTGTTGAATCATGTGTAAATGATAAAGTGTTTCCAACAGTATGCAGGCACAACCACTTACCAGTCGCCATATGTCGCATGCTTTTGGTCTCTAATGATTACCAAAAAGTTACTTTTGGCCTAAGGTAACTCCACTATTCCACACTATTTGTTACGGTAATAACATAGGGATAAATAAAGATAAATGATAAAGTAAAACAGAGGAAAATTGTGGACGTGAAAGTCATAAAGACAGAGGGGAGTGGAGGTATAGGTCCACACAGTCTTTATCGCTGCACTTGATGGAAGTAAGTGGTCATCTTCACCCCCTGGTCACTTCACCACAGATATCCTTGGAAGAGTGGGTTGAGTGTGCCACTGACTCCGTCTCGAATACTCGTTGAACAAAATAATCTCCAGCCCCTCTACGGAATAGAAACGCAATAACGTGTTCTGTATCGATTTTAGAAACCAGTCAGTCCATATTGTACAGATAAACAATCGCTATTTGTTCTGAGACCCTATAAAATATATAAATTCGCTGTGTGGGCAGAATGTAGGAAATTTCAGTATTAAAAACCTGGCCGTGCATTAAGTAACTTTCCGCGTTTAAAGGGTTATATAAAACAACTTTTAGTTGCAAATCCCGACAGGACGAGGCGACATTGGAAAACTCGACCGACCTGGGAGGACAACGTCAAAAATATATTAAAAGGATATGTAATTCATTAACTGGGTTCAAATAGGATTTAGTGGGAGGCTGTTGTTAGTACGGTAAGGAACATTTGGCTTCCATTAAATATGTGATATATTTTAATCAGAGGCAAAAATCTTAAGAAAGGTTCCGTTCCATGGAGTTAAGCAGTTATTGACAAATGTAATACGTTTCAATTTGAAGCTGCTTTTGGGAAATAAAATAAACCTTACATGCCAAGATTGACGGTCCAAGTATTGTGTGAATGCAGAATTTTAATAGAAATTATTCAGACTCTTCATTTGTTAAATGGATTATAGCTTATGGATGTATAATACGATGATGCACAAAAACCACTTGTAATAAAGCACACTCATTTTGGGGTAGTCAGCAGGAACGACGTGGGCATTCAGAAGGTTAAATTGGCGTATTTAGTATTTATTTATTGCATTTTTCAAATTTCTGAATGCCTCATATTACATGGCGACAACAGATAGAATAATTTGTGAACGACTGACTGGAGACAGCCTGTTTGCAGTTCTATCCGGCCATCTGCCTGCACGGACAAAGCAGAACAATAAAAAACCTCAGTCAGGATAGCAGACATCTGACTGAAGCCTTTTTTTTTGTTAACACGCAGATTCCGGCCTGAAATATCCAAAATATATGTAAGAAGCATTCACTTGTATATTCCATTCTTCGCGGCAGTTGAGTTTTTTCTGGAACCTTTTTCAGTACTGATAATTTGCAACAAAACCTAGAGAAGCTTTCTATTTCATGGCAAATGTGCCACGGTTTACTTAACTCTGCCACCAAATAATAATAATAATAATTATTATTATTATTATTATTATTATTATTATTAACTGCGATTGGGTTGTTACCCGATGGCAGTGGTTATTTTACATGCATACAAAATATGAAATTGGTTACTACTAGATTTAAGTCGGGAGGGCTATATGAGAGGCATAGAGTGGCAACTTGGAATCTTGGAAACCATCTCAGCATTTGTTTATAGACACAGGGACACCAAGGAAAAACCTGTGTCGAGATGGCCGGTCGCAGGACCTTCCGAATACTGACTTCTAGCCGGCAGTCCGGCATCTAAAGCAAAATATTACCAGCAATACACACACAGTACAAAAAATAGACATAATATGACAAGAATACACACAACTACAAAAATACACACAGCCAACCAAAAACAATTACACACAAGACAACTTAAAACTAGCAACAATACACACGAGACAAATTAGAATACGTGTACAAAAGTAAAAATACACAAGTAAGAGAACACTGCGTATAGTTTCTTGTAATTGTCCCCCCCCCCTCCCCCAATCATTAATTCACTCACGCTTTCACTACTTCTATTCTTGTAATAAAACCAACTAGATGCACTAATTTCTCAAATTTATTTTTTGAATAAAACTCTACATGTTTCGGACAGTTCCTCCGTCCAGAGCTGACAGATTTCGAGCAGGATCAGGACGGACGTCCTGATCCTGCTCGCTGTATGACATAAACCTGTGTTGTGTGTACAGTGAAAAACTGCTGATGGTGGACGGACGAACTGTCCGAAACATGTAGAGTTTTATTCCAAAAATAAATTTCAGAAACTAGTGCATCTCCTTGGTTTTATTACAAGAAATTGTCACGATGCACGGTCACCTGAACATCAAATATCATTCTATCTTCCATGTTAAATGTTGTCCTGATCGTTAAATTATAGAACTGAAACGAAACGTAAGTAAAAAGTAATACTGTGTCGTGTTACCATAACCATTGCCTTATGTTGCTGAGATACACACCACAGTCGACTATACAAAAATTATTCGAACTGCACAAAAATGCTTGTATGTTATATTCATGTCGCATGTCGCAGCAAAATAAAACGTAGGGAGTTCCTCATGTAAAGTTTCCAATGTTGCATTTAAACAAAAGAATTTTCGGTTGCTCGTGTCCTTCAGAAGTACAATTTCGTTAAACTAAACTAAACTCCGTGGCCTTACTCCGCACGCGAACTATACCGACAGAGCGGCCGCCGCCGATCGGCGTAGTTAGTTCCAACTTTTGCGGATAGAGGGGTGTCACGTGGTCAGCACAACGGGTCCCCACAGCCGTTAATCTCTGTTTTCTAGACCTGGAGCCACTACTTTTTTCATTCAAGTAGCTCCTCAATTGACCTCACGAGG
>Ga0131853_10010781_pt1 | contig 16709 bp, 8 predicted proteins | sample TergutLab28metaG_FD_92764 | JGI IMG/M metagenome (GOLD analysis project Ga0131853, IMG submission 92764) | Labiotermes labralis P1 segment gut microbial communities from Petit-Saut dam, French Guiana - Lab288 P1 (version 2) (version 2) | ecosystem: Host-associated > Arthropoda: Insects >...
AAACACTAAACACTGTGAAATAAAATCATACTCTATAACATTGCAAACACACGTTTCTATAGAGACAACAGCATGGCCTTATACATAATGGTTCAGAGAGCGCGCGCATCCCACGTTACGCAGCAATATATTACAGCAGTGCCTGTGTTACAATTCCGGAACACAATGATAACACGACGCCCAGGTACGGCAAGTACATATGACGACAGGGTAGCTACTACAACGCTCTCCGGTAGAACTGCCTCGCCCGCTCTTACAAATGATGATCCAACAATAGATTAATGTTATATACGTCTCTTGTACTGTACATAACTCGGGGTAAAATATGCATGTGACCTGGGTTCGATTCCAACCCCCTTATCTCTCGCAAGCGAACGTAACACGCTTGCTTCTACGGTCTATATGATATATAGACGAGAGGCCAGAGCGGTATTTCACGAGAGATTATATTGCATAAACAGGCCGCTATAACGTGTACTTTGCTCCGTATAATTCACAGGATGGTTGGTCCGCGTACAGTTCAGTACATTTTCACTTTCAGAATTCGGAATTCCTTTGTTCGAAGCATTCCAGTTAACTATAGACATCAATATTACAGGCACGAACCGGCATTGGAGAAGCTTGGTGTGAAGAATATGGGATTGAAAATATCTCCACATAGCAGATACCAGACTTACTTCCGTCAGATACACAATGTGGGTGTTCAAAATTATGAGTTCGGAGCGAGAGGAAAGCAATTCAATTTAGGTCCATTAGTCCTATGTGGTGGCATGTTGTTGCTAAACATATTGCCAACTTTTCGAAGACATTGTATCCGAACTTTAAGTGATAATCCCATGACTCTTATGACATATTTATCACAAACGTCCAACCAAACACACCGTAACGACCGCTACATTTATGTTACACTTAACGGCAGAGGCAATTGGGCACTGAATTTGACATATAGCACAGCTGGAAATAGTAAGCATCTCCGATACGTCAGTAATGCAGCAAACATCTAAAAGATACCATATAAGGACTGCAGTGTACAATAGACCATAATCATGATGCAAATTTCAGGGGTGGCTAGCCTGGAGGCACCTACCTCGAGCCACATACTTAGCAAGTCAAATGTACGGTAGCATCATTGCTAACTGCCTGAGAGGATGCAGCCAGCACTACGAGAACCTACTGATTTTTAACGAATCAATTTATCCTGTGGTAAAACAAACTATTTTCCTTACTTGATGGATTTTTATTTCTCTTCATCCATCGACACACAACAGTTTAGTGTGAATCAGATAAACAGCCAATTGGATGCCACAATAACAAATTTTATTGATAATTACAATCAGCTCAAAACGTTTCGGACGATGATAAACATCTTGAGCTGATTGTAATTATCAATAAAATTTGTTATTGTGACATCTAGTTGGCTGTTTATATTACTGTATCGATGATGCACGGTCACACAAACATCAAATTGATTGACAGTTACGAGCCCCATTTCTCTAGACAATCTCGCAAAACACTGATCACGGTCAGCCTGATGTGCATACAAACTACACGACTGTTATTGTTATAGGCACCTTGCGTCAGCTATACCAGTGGCGTGTGCAGGCTGCATGCGTCTCATCAGCAGCGTTGTGGGCATCCTTGGCACATTCCTTCTCATTCTGTATTCATAAGCACAATCTCTTCTTCGGTATATAATATTACATTCTGCGGTACTGCAGCGTCTACATACAGCCTGAAATATTATATAAAATGTTCGTCTATATATTCAAACGAACCCATATATGGACCAAGCAACAATTTAGCTTCAAACTTTAGTACAGAGTGCAAAATGAAAAACACAAGTCTCATAACAAAATATTTTAAAAGAAATTGAATGGAATAGAATCCTTGACTCATTGGCAAAGTTTAGAAGATCCTCAGGGCAAAAGAGCAGGCGGTTATAAGAACATGGCGATGAAAATATAAACAACAACATCTGAAGTACTCTTACATTGCTGTTCCTAGGAGCACCCTGTAAAGTTATGCCGGTTTCTTACGGTCCCTGTTTATGATTACAGAAATACAGGCTGCATCTTGAAACGGTTACACATTAAGATAATAAAACTTTCGGATTCATAAACAAACACCGAATTTCTTGACTACTAGATTGGCTATTAGATTCTGAAGAAGGCTTTGCTCCACTAATTTAATTATACTTCACTTCACCGCCCTAGACTGAACATCTGTAAGATTCATTCTAATGTAAAAATTAGGATCGTACAGAAAGTGATGCAGCGCCGTATGATACATCAGGGGCTTCGTACTTCGTATGACTGAAATTTTAATTCTTCCCCCCAGAAGTAACTCATATTTGATTCCTCAGTTACAAAGTTTCGGAATTTGCACAGTGTGGAATGACATCGGAATACAGAGCCGCCAAGGACTTACGGACGTAGGTATGAAATATCTGACCACGTTACATTGGTATTTACCTAGATGAGCAGGAGAAAATAGGCAATTTGAGTTGTCTTAGCCTTACATGAGGAGATGACACATTCTAAGATGAATATGAGGACAAAGTCTCCGAAAAAAATAACATATTGATGAAAATGGCGCATAGGTACTATATGTGTCCCAGGCCGTTGCAAGTAGAGAGGTCTGCTTATGCATACAGCATCTCAAATTCGTTAATGTGAAATACTAGCCACGCGCGGAGAGCCGTATGCACTGTATTCTGTATCAAATTAAAACGTACTTTGCACAGGAGAAATAGGAGTCTCCGCTGCCACCAGCAAACCAGCGCCACAAGCCGGATTAAAATCGCACGGCTTCAGACGAGAGCATGAATGGGAGCCAAGGTTCTAATCTCATACAGGGAAGCAAATGTAATGTAACGAAACATGCCAACGTTGGGACCTTCCTCCCTAATCCTAAATATTACAGGTGAAAACATTGTGATGTAAACATTAAGCACACGGTACTTAACCGAGCAGCGGACTTGATCCACTTAGCTTTCCGGCTGTCTTTGTAACGCAATCACACAATGCACATTTAACATTAGGATTTCAGTTTTCTATGTACACTCAGTGGCGTTTTACGTACTTAATGCGTTTAATTTCCTATTGACTGAATTGTTCTGCGCCAATCCGCAGTTAAAGGCTTCTGAAATGTATAATAATACATTTTCTGCATTACAAGACTTGAATTCAGTGGCCCAGAAGAATGTTAAGGGTTTGGAGTAATTTTCTTACATTCCTGCACACTAAAAGAAACAGGAAACTTCAGATAACTACGGACAGATAGAAGGGCACTACAGTTATTAAGTAACAAGTAATGAGGATTTAGACTGATTCGATCCGGGGCAACAAGGCCCATCACTTCTGTACAATAATAGACCTCCGAAGGCCGATCCCAGTAGCCGCGCGGTCTAAGGCGTGGGTATATGGGTTCGAATCCCACCCGGGGCATGGGTGTGCACCAGTCCTGTGGAAGTTTGGTAGGTGTGCAAGTAACACACTACCGTAACAATAACAACTTATTTAATAAAGCAGTCTGGAGTACATAAAACGTAACCTTTTTGTCCACAGATACCTTGGGCTACACCAAAACTCTTATTCACTGCTAAATAAATGTACGTACTTAACATAAATAACGTACTTAAAAACTTTGAACATATACAGCAGCTGAGTATGAGAGCTGTGGCTGTGGCTACACGCCACTGACCAGCTCAGCTGTTGTGCTAGTGGACGGTTCGGAAGATACGACCAGAGTGGGTGAAAGGGGACCCGGCTGGGGTACAGATAATAAGGCTTAAGGTGGGGGGGATAAACAGGTTTAGCAAGAAATACGTAATCTCGAAACCCGTCCGTGTGTCCGGGTTTGAGGCTTACCACGGCACAGGTGTCTCTTGCGAATGTTGTGTGTTGTCAGGTAGAAGTGTCTGCGATGGGCCGATCACTCGTCCAGAGGAGTCCTACTGAGTGTGGTGTGTCTGAGTGTGATCGTGAGGCCTCGATAATAAGGAGGCTCTGGCCCACTAGGGGCTGTTGCGCAATGGACAAAAAAAACACCGAAATCTGTAAAACACGCAGAATTTCTTGATCGGATCAATAAAATCAGCCTCTGTTGGAAAACTTTATTAATGGGGAATTGGTTACTTTGAAGGCGGTGGGTTTGGATTGCGACTTTTGAGACAATTAATGAAGAGAATGGAAGTTAATAAACTGTCTGATTTTTAAGTGACACATCCCCGTTATGCAAGTCAGTCTATGTATATTTAATAAATATATAAACCATCGGATTTTGACAAATGAGTTCTGTTGGACTGGACTGGAGACTGGATCAAAGGGTCACTGTAGTTTTCAAGCTGCTATATCATTCAAATGAAAACATTTACGTTAACAGAAAAAAACCTTAACATATTGCGTACTTCTGTGATATTTGCACGTTGCTTTATACATACATATGTATATGTATATATATATATATTTACGTTAACAGAAAAAACCTAAATATATATATATATATATTGACAATGAGTTGATTCCAACCACGTCGGTTCAAAAGAGACAACACGTGGATGCGGTAGGGTGTAGCTCGTTTTTTAGCGGTCTGATTAGCAAGTGTGTCTTTCGTATTTTGACAAATCCTAGCGCATGTATGGCACTCGTTTGCACCGCCTGGCTACGGGCTTGTTCGCAGAAAAACATCGATTACTCCCATGAAGTTTATTAATCGTTGGATCTCTAAAAGATGGATGTAATTTATTTTCTGTGAATTAGGAACTAAACTCTTCATGTCACTTAGAGAATCTTCGTGTTACATGTGTTCAAAACCTGCCAGTATTTTTGCAGCAAAATATTCGCAGAAACATTGACTTTATTTACCGGGACTGTCTAAAAATAATTAAAATCGAACATTAAAAATATTCATAACTACATGTACTTTCATTGGACCAAAAAGTCACATTTTACTCCGAAAAACCGGTAACTACTAATTCGGACCCAGATAAAACGTACTAATTACGACTTACGTCATGCATAATATACAGCAGTAATGTGATTGCTGCAAATTTTAAAATCAACTTCCCGCTTCATATTCGGGATTTCGGCCAACTTCTTTTCATGTCAAAGGTATATCGTGGTTCAATTAGGCACAACAAGTGAGCCTACAGAGTTCCTACACTCGTGCGTCTAAAATTCAAAACGTCTGATGTGGTTACTGTTCATTCCATAAAGTTTCCCCTGCATATGCTAGTAGATCCGCGTGTTTTGAACTTCCAAACCATCACAGATCAAGGCATAATTTTAGGTAGAAGATCTACACCGTAATATCCGGGTTAAATTTACGGAACATGGCCCTTTTTGAGGACCTAAAAATGACGCAGAAATTAGCTGTCTCTTATGAAACCTAAGTTTCACTGCCGTACTCAAAATAACTCGATCTGCCGCCTATCCTTAGCCAGTTGGATACAGTTCAAATATTCTTCTGGGACCGAGTATTGAACAAAGACATATTTAGAGAAAAGTTCTTTGATAAACTTCGCTATTTTATTTCTGATAATTAACAATATTACGCATTCGCCCATCGGGTACGCGGTGACGCAGTTGGTTGAGGCACTGCGCTACAAATCGGAAGGTCGTGGGTTCGATTCCCGATGATGTCACTGGAATTTTTCATTGACATAATCCTTGCGGCCGCACTATGGACCTGGGATTGACTCAGCCTCTAACAGAAATGAGTACCAGGAATGTTTCCTGGGGGGTAAAGGCAGCCGGTGCGTAGGGCTGACAACCTTACCACCTTCATATGCCGAATGTCTTGAAATCTGTGAGCTTCAACCTCCTGGAACCCTCTGGGCCTGTCCAGGCGTGTAATGGGACTTCTTTACCTTTATACATTCGTCCATACTTTTCTTACTGTTTCTTAAACAGATTGTGGAATTTAGTTTTTCTTATCAATTACAAAATTCGTACATGGTTCCACATCTGTTCTCCTTACACTTTCTTTCTTCCACGCCGAATTTCCCCCATACCTTGTACTCTCTCTCTCCACTGCTCCTCCACACCCAATCCTTACTCTGAAAACTTCTCACATCCATCCTTCTTCGGTACAACCTTCCAATATTTCCAAATCATATGCTAACCCTGAACACACTTCCACTCCTCCTTCACACTGAATCCTTGCTCTGTACACTTCAACCTCACTCCCATATAGCACCATTTCCACTTTAAAACCTTGAAGATTGTGCAATTATTTCCTTCAAGTTGATTTGATGCGCGTGGGGTTGACTAAAATACATGGGCGGTGCCGGAAAACAGACTTTCATTAACTTAGTGGGTTTGAATAACTGCTGTCCTCTTATCTGAAAGACAGTCTTTATCTTGGTTTTCCTACAATATTTCAAACACACAGACAGAAGCAGAAACAGGACCAGCTGGAGTCAATGTACGCTCTACGTCCCATATGTCTGTCATAGTAAACGTCACCGGGCTGTAATGTGGTAACGGAATTTTTGGACACCTGTTATTAGCACTCGTAGGAATAATGGACCTTCATTTAATTATTAATTGCTAATAACATCAAGTGGTTCATAAAGTAAAACGGTAAAGCAGTCCCATTACAGGCCCGAAGGGGCCCAAAGAGTTCCAGGAAGTTAGGGTTAGCAAATTTCGTGACAACGGCACAGGATGTTGATAGGTTGTCAGCCTTACGCACCGGCCGCCTTTACCCTCAAGAAATACTCCTGGAACTCATTTCTGTTAGAAGCTGAGTCGACCCCAGAGCCATAGCGCGATCGGAAGGATTTTATGTCAATGAAAAATCCACTGACACCAGCTGGGATCGAACCAGCGACCTTGCGATTTGTAACCACTGTGCTACAGCGGTTCCCACAGTTCATAAAGTAATGATTTTAATTAGTTTCCCTCTTCCTTTGTTTTAATGTTCTGTGCGCTAATATCGATCGGGATGGAGGAATCGGAATAACGCAGGTAAAGAAACCCAACTTAAAGTTAGGCAAAATTTGGGTAAGCCATGATAATAATGGTCAAAGTTTAATTGTTCCATTTAATTAATAGTAGTGACAAATTTTAAATTCTATTTATTTTATGGTACTTGCAGTAATTAAATTATTTCTTTCATTTATGTACTCTAAGTGCCTAATATTCTCTGTGATTCTACCAACAAGTGACTACAAGCGTCTTGCAGTAGACGGCCGGTGCTCTACGCAAGGTGCAGAAGTCCGGACAGGTCAATAATGATATCGATTACTGAACTAATCCGTTTTATTCCTCGCACAGGGAGAGACGTTTTTCCTGCCTTTGCAGTGTGAGGTCGGCGCAGCCTCCTACCTCCTGGGTGGTCCCGTCTCTTACACTTGAATCAAATTGTCCGTCTGAGAAGCTCACAAATCACGGCAGAGTACCTGCCTCATGGGTACTGATATCTCTTATCTTGCGGGAAATGTGTCCAATTGGGAAGCTGACCAGTTACGGGCAAAGAATGCCAACATTTAAAGAATACTTGGAGCTTTACCTCCACGTAATCACACTTAATTAATTCGAATGAAGTCATTCCGCTGTAATAATCAATTATTATACCAACTACTGCACATATATAAAATTTATAAAATTTACACATTAAAACGCTCCGACATGTTTCGGTCCTAGGACCATCATCAGGGAGCCAGATCGTCCTTGCTAAAGTCACACTATAAAAAGTCACATTAATTTCGCTGTACCGGTTGGGTATTGTGGCAGTATGCCGTGTTGTGTAATGTTATGTTGCGAGGAGTGCCCTGCTACGGATGTGCATTCTGTACTTCGTTGCGTGATACGCTTCGCTCACACCACGTGCTTAATATTACATACAAGAGCATTTATATAAGTTACCTCACATATTATACGGTGTAAGACATATGGGATCCCAAAAGCACAAAATAAAACCCGCAAAATGTTAAACGGTTCTTAGATCAGCCTGATGATGACTGTCACTAGTCGAAACATGTAGCAGTAATGTTATACCTTAAATGTTGGTTGTGTTGACGGAAACATATTGTAATGAAGTAAATACACTTAATTAATCCTATGGCAAATTTAATTTTTGGTTTTACTTCAAAGTAAATAGCTGATCATATCACAAGTTCGGGGAAATTACACTGGGCTTGAAAAGTCCAAGATTAGTTCATCCTACTTACTTTCTTGTTTTTTGAAGTCAAATTGCACTCTAGAACAGGCCACGAAGGCCCCAAACGGGATTTTATGTATAGCTCTACCCTTTCTTTAACCTCAGCGCTAGATGGGGGTGGGTGGTCAACGCCACATACCAGTCGCTTTGTCCCCGGCAAAGAACCGGTACCCATTACATACGAGGCTGGATGGGTCCAAGGGCCGGTCTGGACGGGTGCGAAAAATCTCGCCTCTACCGAAATTCGATCCCCAGAACCTCCAGCCCGTAGCGCGTCGCTATACCGACTGAGCAATCTCACTTTTCTTGTCTATTGTCATTACACAATAAACGGGCCACCGAGAATGATTAAATCTCATATGTGCAGAGACGAAAACCAACTAGATACTACTGAATGATTTATTGCACTTATAATTTGCTCAACATGTTTCGGGCACTTATATGCCCATCATCAGGAGCTCGAGACTATACTTGTGTTATTACCGCATATGGTGTGTAATGCTTTGGTTGCTGGTGGTCGGCGGTCAGGTGCTGTGCAGCAGGCTATGCGTCCGGGATGAGGGAAGCTGCTCGAGCAACACAGCCTGCAGCCCGGACACTACTCCAGCCTAACCGCACCTAAACTCTAACCTACAGCAAACCAAAAACGAAACGACCAATGTAGTAATCAACATTATAGTCGCAAGCTCCTGATGATGGGCATAGTAGTGCCCGAAACATGTTGAGCCTGTAAGAAGTACAATAAAATAAAAAGTGACATCTAGTTGGTTTTTTATTCGCCAGTTATCACAATGATGCCCGGTCCAACAAACATCAGATTTAGTTTCTTGTTTGAAGATTCCGCACCAAGATTGTCGTTGTGTATACTGACTTAGCATTTCAGGATATTATTATTGTTATGTAAAATATTACAAGATTGGATTTATCTCAGTATTTAATCAACTTGATGCACAAAATTTCGTTTCACAATAAGTTTTATTTCATGCCTCTACATGTTTCGAGCACATGTGCTCATCATCAGAAGGTCAAAATCAAAATTGCATTATACAGCCTCTGGTATCATCACACCTATAGGTGTGATGATACCAGAGGCTGTATAATGCAATTTTGACCTTCTGATGATGAGCACATGTGCTCGAAACATGTAGAGGCATGAAATAAAACTTATTGTGAAACAAAATTTTGTGCATCAAGTTGGTTAATTACTGAGATAAATATACTGAGATGCACTGTCAGCAAAACGTCAAAGATTGGATTTGTCTATTATTTGACAGAATGTGTGATATCGATTTTGAATCTGTTGTTTAGAGAGAGTGACACGACGAGTGGCACCAAGGGCTAGGTCACTCGAATGGTGTATAAAATGGATGGCTTCACCATACGTGATTACGTTCCGTCCACATCCCAGTGTGGTTTAGATTTACAAGCTGGTTACAAAGTACCATACGATGTGATTACTCGTTACGAACAAACACAGAACGTTGATAGCATTCGAAATTATTTATTTGAATATACTTCTAGTGACGTCAGTATTAAAAACACGGTGATGGTATCAAAGTGGACAGACCAATATGTTGATGGCCATAGTAGTGCTCGAAACATGTTGAGCCTATAAGAAGTGCAATAACATAATAAGTGGCATCGCGTTGGTTTTTATTCTTCAGCAAACTAAATCTTGTTCTGCTATGTCCATTTCCTTGTACCGTGTGTGTACTCTGTTCCACTCTGCAGTTGGCAGCTGAGATATTCTGACATAAATTATATGGATCCTCTTTTTCGGTTTACAGTATTTTTTTTGGATTCCCATGTGTGCTCGTACAGCACTCACCGTACTACGCTCTTAGAATTTACGTTCCAAGGAAATGCATCTTCTTATGTGCTGTGTGTAAATTATGCACTGAAAGCGTCTCTAAGTCGAAAGATTAAATACGCCATTTTTTCAAATAAACCACAAGATAGCAGCAACACATTTCTCGTTACGACGAATATTAACTAAAAGTATTGCAGGGTGTTTTGTTTGAACTGTCAGTAGGTGTTGCTTGTCGAAATCCAACAAGCAGTTCCATAATTCTGAGGTGTGTCATCCCCGTTGTGTGTAGGAAAGACTAATGGTGGGGTAAATATCAGTCATGAAACCACAACTGTGGTAGAGTGGATTTATGATGGTATTTAATAGCAAAAAATAACTACATGTTTCGGCCAATAGCGGCCATCTTCAGGCTATTACAATTTTGCTCAAAGAGTAACATATACTCGTATATGCCTATATAGATATATAGGCATATATATGATACTCTTTGAGCAAAATATATATGCTTATATAGATATATAGGCATATATATATGATATTCTTTGAGCAAAATATATATGCCTATATAGATATATAGGCATATATATATATATGATACTCTTAGAGCAAAATTGTAATAACCTGAAGATGGCCGCTATTGGCCGAAATATGTAGTTATTTTTGCTATTAAATACCATCATAAATCCATGCTACCATAGTTGTGGTTTCATAACTGATATTTACCTCACCATAAGCAGGTCCATATTATTTAAGGGTATAAATCGGCACTGTACCTTATCCTGGCTGTTTTATTAACAGAATTTTTAAAATCATTTTCCTTCCTCATCCTTAAAGACACAGCAATTCGCAGACCACTACTGCCGATGTGACCTCCAACTGCCGATGTGACCTCCCTGTCATACTTGATGACGCTACATCGGCGAACTCGTTACATTTAATTTAGAACCTATTTTGAGCGACAGGTTAAATTCAAGGTCAGTCGTTTTGACCCCTGCGAAAGTGGCTCAGGTACCAACTGTACAGGAGGGTGGGAGGAGCCACAACCGGTCTAGAGGCAAATCCCTTGCGCATGCTGGGAATCGAACCGCGGTTCCTCGGTCGTCCAGACAGCCTCTCAGAGGAAGTGCAGAGCCATAAGTTTTGGCCCGCCCTTGCTGCACAATTTCTCCGTTCCCAGTTGAAGTAAAGTTCATCTCTGACTGTTGCAACCAATGTACTCTCGAGTACCCTCAACAGGTCTGCATGAACATTCATATTTCTGGCACGTAACGCCGCAAACAGAGATTTCAGAAGAACCTGCCGCCTTGATGGTCAGTCCGTACAAATCACCGCTTACCACAAGAAGATATTCTTTCTCTGGAATATGTATCTCCACCACAATCTACTGTGAAAAATGAGGCACAATTATCTCCACGAAAGGCGTCACTTTCCGGCAGACACCAACCTTCACATTTACCAGACGAAAACCTCTATTCCCTCACTGTGGGTTTGTGTTGGGAAAAAAAGGATCTCGCAACCTCCATAATCACCGTACTTTAACTAAGACGGCTCTTTTGTCAAATAGTTTTAATAAGTAATATTCACACAAACAAACGCGCGACATGTCCGTTCCTTACGTCGGCGAATACGTAGAGTACCACTTTCTGTCATGTGATGCCGTGCATCCTGGTAGATAAGTATTTACCAACATTATAGAGACACCTACTGCTGTTGTCAGAGTATATGGAGGCAGCAGGTTTCAAAAAAAAGCGCTAGTAAATTTCTATCAGTCAATACGGCGTTACAAACCGGAATAAAATGCTCTTGAAATTTCAGCATGAAATTTCGTACAGTTGTTTAGAGGCTACGATGATTCACACACTCAGTTGGGAATTCTTTGGCTAGAAAGTGAATGAAAATAATTACTGGACAGATTAAAACATGAAGTGGGTAATGAATTAAAATGGAATTCAAATGATTATTTATTTAGAATGTGTACCAAATTTTAAGATTGCATCAATACAGGCATACGTCATGGCAGTGAAGAACTGTCCGGTTTAATGACCATCCAAATCTAATGTCTGACCTCCCCAACTTGTGGAGAATAACATGAAATGTCGTACGTATTGTAAAGCGTCACAGCGGAACGCCCAAGTCGGTCTCTGTGCACGAAACCAGATTCGAGTAAAAAACGGAGGCATATTACGTGTAGGACTATGGTACTCGTGTTGTGGATACGTGAATGGCTTTGCCGAAGCCAAAACTACGTAACAAAATCCACCAAATAAAATATTAACGATCTGTCACACACCACAAAAACAGTCACAATTAGGATGTAATATTCAATACCCACAAAGCCTGTGGCACATTTACAGTACGCTACTGCGTACCCCCACAGAAACCACGTGAAGAAATCGCAGGAACATTCTTTTTGCTTCTAGCCGGTATAAACTTTCTGCTAAATATTATGAAAATTTAACATTCATAGGTCCGTGCATCGCTAATATATTATCAGAGTACAACCACCAAGATGCGAAGTTTCTCGATTTATTTATTTCTGTAAGACGCTCTGCATGTTTCAGACGGGTTTTCCGTCCATCAACAGGAGCTCAAAACTGCACATACAGCATCAGGTATTTGTCAGACCGTTAGTGCTACCTGCTGCTAGCATCAGGTGGCAGTAACGGTCTGACAAACACCTGACGCTGTATGCGCAGTTTTGAGCCCCTGATGATGGACGGAAAACCCGTCTGAAACATGTAGAGCGTCTTACAGAAATAAATAAAGTGAGAAGCGTCGGTTCTTGTTGGTTGTACTCTGCGAATACTATGAAAATTATCTACAAAAACTTCACCAGCAGTGACTGTACTTGAACGAAAAAGGAAACAAACTCCTCATAACCACAATTATACTTCTTGCACAGGTTTGCGAAGTGCCAAGCCAACATTGCGGTGAGAAAATGAATCCACCTTCACCCTTTGAAGTCAGAAGTTCGTGTGAATAATATTTCATTTCCTACCTCGCACACGACAAAACGCTTCTCCATTGCAAAGACAAGTCGGTTAACACTGTTTGTGAAATATAATAACTGCATGGGCCAAGGGCAACGTTTTGTTTCACAAAGCAGATGGTAAAAGCCACTGTGCTGATTTAAATGGTTAGACTAAGGAATAAATAAAGCAACTGAGAAGCAGGAAGAAAATACACGTGAAGAGAAGATTCGCAATGCACTCACTTAAAAAATATTATTAGGGTGACTGAATCAAGGAGGAATAAATGGGCTGTGACTGTAGAACGCATAGACCATAAGCCATTTCTCCCACGTTTTAGTCAGATAATCTGAATGAAAGCAATAATGGGAAAACCTACACATAGATGGGAGGATAATATTAAAAATTGTGTCAAGTGACTGAGAGTGAGAAAGCAGACAGGTTTTATCTGAATTGGTGGACAGTATAAATAATATTCACATGTGTGTAAATGCAGTACGTTCTACGTGGAAAGAAGTGCACCAGTGCAGTATTAAAGAAAATATTTTTATTTGCCGATCTTACAATAATAAAAAATGGTAGGATGCAAGGCTGCCTGTGGTTTGTGCCTTCCGACATGCGTGCAATAACCGCGAAGTCCACACATCGCACATCTAAGAGCCACGAGTATCTCACATACTGCCTGCACTGAGATCCGAACACACTCTGCAGGCAGAAATTTTGAATGCTAATCCTGGTGGTACGCAAAGACCACTGAACTTCAAAGCTTAAGTTAATAATGCATGACTGTGAAACTGACACTTTGTACGTGCCAGTGTGTGTGTGTGTTTGTTTGTTTGTTTGTGTTCTTCCTGTCGCAGTTTGGATCATTTCACACTAATTTTCATGAAGTATGGTTACATGTATCTGTTGAGACAACGCAAATTTTGGTTTTACGAATTTTCCAAAAATGTAGGAGCCATCCTTGGGTTACAGGCCTAGGTGACCTCGCACCTGGGAGTGGTGCATCCCTCGTTTAAATTCACACATTCACAACAGCAATACGCTCGAGAAGATGGAGAGCAGGTCAACCGACCAAGGAATTGCTCGCTACTTATGAAACCGGACGGTCCATGACTGCGCCCGCAACAATTCACTACTGATCCATATTCTTAGCCGCATGCTAAATAACATCATCAGATGCTACTTCTAATCTAAAACTGGCTCTAAATTTGTTGCGGTGCAAGGATTTCAAACGTTCATGTTCCTCATCCAATTTATTCCTGCCAGCCGTGACTCTGTCTTCCAAGTGGTTGATTCGTTTCAGGTTCGCTGAGTGAAGACACAGTCGACAGAAATACAGCGGGAAGGTTCTGTGAGGGTGTCGCTGTCCCGGTATTTGATTCAAGCTCTCGTAACATGCGCTAAATATTCCTTACATTGAAATAAGCTTGTGTTACTGGGAGTAGGGGAAAGCTAGCCAGGTGTTTGATCAACGCATTTTGCCGTTATTTAAGCTCATGGTTTCGTGTATCGTAATTCAATATTAATAAAAATCCAACTAGATGCAACAGTATGCACCCTGATTTATTTTACTGCAAAATCACTTTACATGTTTCGAGTGTCCACCGCACCCATCATCAAGAGTACTGTAACCGCAGCCTCCGGTACAGGTCATAATATCGGTACAGCTACTTCCCTCCAACGTGGCCAGATCTGTCCACGTTGGAGGGAAGTAGCTGTACCAGTATTATGACCTGTACCGGAGGCTGCGGTTACAGTTTTTAGTACTCCTGATGATGGGTGCTGTGACACACGAAACATGTAGAGTGACTCTGCAGTAAATACATATCTGCATACTGTTGCATCTGGTTGGATTTTTATTAACATTTGTTGTATTATTTATGTAAAATTATTTAATAATAAGGTAAAGTGATCCCGTTACAGGCCCGGTGTGGCCCAGAAGGTGGGTAGAGGTATAGCTCTTCTCTTCCAAGACCCGAAACATGTAGAGTGATTTTGCAGTAAAATAAATCAGACTGCGTACTTTTGCATCAAGTTCGATATTTATCTAATATTTTGCCGTGTTACAGTACACGAAATAAATGGCTGTGTTGTTGCAGGCACCGAGCCCAACATGCGACATTTGTCTTGCGAAGCACAGGCAATTGAAAGGCAACCTCTAGTGGGCAATTATTTACCTATTCCTATTTGTAACTGAAACAGAATACACAAGAGAATATGCAGCCGGAAAGATTAGGCGTTTCCTGTGTCAAAGAAATATACGAGCAAGGTTACTTACACTGAGGGTAAGTTATTTATCTAGACGTCTTCAGGACGACTGCACTCTGTTTCCCCAGTTAGACACCGTTAGTATTTGTGTTCTTCCCCGAGTGCACTTACAAATGAACCAAAAAAAACCCATAGAACACAGCTTTCCCTTCAAAGCATCAGCTACAAATATCGACTTAATGTGTAAGCCATCAACAAGCCCCACAATAAAATTAAAGATTTAATATAAAACGTTCTTCTTGTGTATTGCATATTTTGTGTTGAATCTTTAATTTCATTATACAGTCTGATGATGGCTTAAACAACAACAACCCGATAAATGCAAATGAGGTTTCTAAGTACGCGCTGTGTTCCACTGACTGTTGTTGTGTACTGCCAGTCTCTTTACAACCTAAGTGCAATCCGTTATATTAAACAGACGACAGACTACAAATTTATCCTAAACCTATCACAGGACCGACGATTTCAGTGGTTTGGGAAATTCAAAATTTTCTCCCACATCATTTCAATATTTCTTTCAAAATTTTCTTCAGAGTGGAGCTTATTTACCCGTAGCAACAGACGCCCAGCACTGTGCCCCCTGGCAGTGTCTTTCTAGATATTTTCACTGCCCAATTTTCCTGTCACTTCGTAAAAAACAAACACCAGCCTGGCTAGAAGTGAAGTGCCGCAGTGCTGTCTGTTTTCATTTCGCTGCCATCAACACTGCTGGCTCAGTAGGTAGGATCAGCAAGGTCTGCTGCTAAATTCCAAAAAAAAGGTAATTCTTTCTTTTGAGTTAACTACAATTAACAAAATTGCCTTAGCTGTGAAAGAAAAATCGTATACGACATCGGTAAGTTTTCACCATTTTTATAGGCCACGACGGCCCTTTGGGTGAGTAGAGGTATAACTCTATTCTTTCTAGGACCTCGGCACTAGATGGGGTGGGGGGCAGCCCCACGCGCCGGCCGCCTCTACCCCCGGGAAAGACACGGTATCCATTGTACAGGAGGCTGGGTGGGACCCAGGGCCGGTCTGGACGGGCAGAAAATCTCGTCCCAACCGGGGTTCGATCCCTCGTACAGGACATAAAACTAATAAAACGGAGTTTTTATCATTCAATAAGAATTGTTTATGGATGTAGCTTTACCATGGACTAGTAGGATAATTAAAAAACGCTTGACATTTGGAAAAATTAAATATCATCATAGAATATCGTTAACACATCTCAGTATATTTATCTCAGTATTTAACCAACTTGATGCACAAGATTTGTTACACAATAAGTTTTATTTCATGCCTCTACATGTTTCGAGCACATGTGCGAAATGAAACTTTAAAATTGCATTACACAGCCTCTGGTATCACCACACTTATAGGTGTGGTGATACCAGAGGCTGTGTAATGCAATTTTGACCTCCTGATGATGAGCACATGTGCTCGAAACATGTAGAGGCATGATATAAAACTTATTGTGAAACAAATTTTGTGCATCAAGTTGGTTAAATACT
>Ga0131853_10010783_pt1 | contig 16706 bp, 13 predicted proteins | sample TergutLab28metaG_FD_92764 | JGI IMG/M metagenome (GOLD analysis project Ga0131853, IMG submission 92764) | Labiotermes labralis P1 segment gut microbial communities from Petit-Saut dam, French Guiana - Lab288 P1 (version 2) (version 2) | ecosystem: Host-associated > Arthropoda: Insects >...
ATATGTACAAATATCTCCTGACCATATTGTTGCAGGTGCTGGCAACTGGAGTTGGGCCTTGATACGTAACGAAGCCTATGCCGCCTTCCCTGTAGGCATTACCATGGCCTTTATGGTGCTTAACTGGGCTTCTGCCATTGATACTTTCAACACCCGCACAACTTTGTCCATTTTCCAGGTTGGTTTTACTTCCAACAAGGGTGTTTTGTTTAGTGTAATCGGTGTTTGTGCGTTTTCATTGTTCTTGGTGCTGCTGCCTGCTACACAGCCTATCTTTGATGTGGTAAGTATAAGCTTGCGGCATTGGGCTATTGTTGTTGGGCTGGCCCTTACCCATGTTATTGTTGTGGAGATTTTGAAGCTTACCTTTAGGATTAGGGATGCCCGGGCGGCTAGGGCAGAGGCAGCGATTAAGGCTGCATAATAAATGATAAGTGCAAAACAAAAGGCTACCCATTCCCGGGTAGCCTTTTATTTTAATCCGCTGCCAAAATTGTAGAAATCTCGAAAATCATCGCTGGCAGCACATCGCGAAAAACGGCTTAAAGCCGCCGATTTGACCCTCGGTTGCCAGCGTGATTTTCTGAGATTCGCACTACTTGTTGTTCTTGTTTTTTTGATTGCTTGTTGCTTCCATGTTAACTTCGTCTGCAAAGTTTGTCCGGTCAGACTTTTTGGTATTGGCATTCATGTCTGCGGAGTGCTTTTTTGTGTTATCCATACCTACTAACCTCCCTTCGGCAGCCGCGTTGTGGGCGGCGTTAAGTACTTACAGGGATAGTATGTATCGCAAATGAGAGATTTATACATATATGCAAAAATTTTTAATTGTCTAAGAAAACAGTCGGCTCCCGCCCTTCCATATACCGCAGCAATGGGTAGGGATTAATCCAAAACCGCCCCCGGGCAAAGTCCACCTGGGGGGAAATACCGATATGCACATGCACTGGGAAGGACCGCCCCCCACGCCCGCCGCCGGTATTGCCCATATACCCCAAGGAATGCCCCGCAGAAATATTTTGCCCGGCACTTAAACCTTGGGCAAGGCTGTCCAGGTGGGCATATAAGTAGTATGTCCCATTTGTGGTAACAATACCAACAAAGTACCCAAGCTGGTTATTCCACCCAGCCTCTTGCACATGGCCATGGGTCATGCTTACTATGGGGACGCGGCCACGGATATTTTCCCGGTCAAGTATGGCTGTACCCATGTGCATACGGTTTCCCTGGAAATTGTGCTCTATCCCCCAAGAGTCCCCAAACATAATAGACGGCTCTTGCTGGTACCAGCCTTGGGGGATGGGGAATGTTACAAGTTCGCTGAAAAGATTTTCAAACATATTTATATATGGGGCAAGGCTGCGGGCATTGTAGCGGCGGGCAATACGGTAAAAATCTGTAACATATAATTGCTCTATGACACTAAGGTCATAAACGGCAGATTTTTCTGGAAAAAAGTCATTTTCTGCATTAAATACGGCAAATAGCTTGGGAAATGGGATGTTATTCCTTTCCGCGTAAGCCTCCAGCAGCCCAATAGCCCGGTGCGGGACTTGAAATGCCGCAACCACCTCTGGGCTTACCCGGACGCGTATACCTGGCCGCATAAGCTGCCACACCCCAAACCCGATAAGGGCAATTACCAAAAATACAGACAGCTTAAACAGCCGCTCTTTTAACCGCCGCACAGCAATAGGCAGGCGCATTGCAAAGGATTTGCGGCGCTTGCGTGAAATCCCAATACTGGGTTTTGGTAGTGGGCCAAGCCTCAGCTTTTTTCTCATAAACCTGGGAAGCCTTAAGCGGAACCGGGGCAGCATGGACATGTCAAGCCCTATAGTATGGCTTTTACCAGCTTTGCGCTGCCTTGTGCGGCTTTTTGTACCAATCCCAAGCCGCCGCTTAATTTCGCGGCTGCGTATGGACATATAGACACCCCCCAGGAATATGTTGGACTTGTACACATTTAATGGTTGCTGTATTGGTTATACTATGCGCCTTAAAGGGGTGTTTATGCTTGAATTTTATGATATGCTTCGATTATTAATAATTGCCGAAAGGACAATACATGGATTACATAAAAGCAGAACAACACGGCCGTGACACTATTCTCCACGGCATAAAAAATTTCAACCTGGCGCAAATCCTAGATTGCGGCCAATGTTTCCGCTGGGAAGCAGATGGGGATGGATACACCGGTATAGCCCATGGGCGGCAGCTAAGGTTATGCCTAGATGGTGATAAACTGGTGCTTGCAAATGTCCCCCTTGAGGAATATGAAAGCATATGGAAAGATTATCTTGACCTAAGCCGTGACTATGGTGCCATCTTAAACCATTACGCCGCAGACCAATCACTGGTAAAAGCCACTGCATTCTCCCCAGGCCTTAGGCTAATGCGACAAGACCCATGGGAGACGCTGATAACCTTCATATTAAGCCAACACAGCAATATCCCCCGTATTAAGAAAATGGTGGCTGCGCTGTGCGAGTACTTTGGCGAAGCCCTAGGGGCTGGCAATGCCTTCCCTACCCCGGAAGCATTGGCCTGCCTGGCCCCAGAGGCACTAGCCCCGCTTAAACTTGGATACCGTGCCCCTTATGTACTTGACGCGGCCCAAAAAGTTGCCAGGGGTGAAGTGTGCTTAGCCACACTTACCAGCCTGCCTTCCGATGAAATTCAAAAAGCCTTACTAAAAATACATGGCGTGGGGCCAAAGGTGGCCGAGTGTGTGCTTTTGTTTGGATTTGGAAGGGTAGAACGCTGCCCTATGGATGTGTGGATGAAGCGGGTAATGAATAATATGTACCCAGATGGCTTCCCGGAAGACTTGCAGCCCACGGCTGGGATTGCGCAACAATATCTGTTCCACTACGCAAGAAACAATGATATAGGAGGGCAACAATGAAGATAAAACTTATATGCTGCGATGTTTTCCTGCGCCCTGTAAGCGCATTTGCGGCTAAGTCCCCCCACATAATAGATGTGGAATATGTACCAATGCTAGCCCACAACGAGCCTGATAAACTACGGGCAAACCTGCAAGCCCGCATAAATGCCGCTGCAAAGGAAAAGTGCTATGACTTGTTCCTGCTTTCATATGGTTTATGCGGCAATGCAGCACTAGGCCTTACCTGCCCTGTAAAGATGATAATGCCCCGCATCCATGATTGCTGCGCAATGTTTATGGGCTCAAAAGAGGCATTTGTAAAAGAATTCGACGGCAAGCTAAGTATGCGCTGGTGCACCAGCGGTTATTATGAACGCTGCCATATGGACAAAGGCCTAACCGGCGATACTTTGCAGCGCCGGGAAACATACCCAGAATATCAGGCCCTGGTAGAGCAATTTGGTGAAGACAATGCAGAATACATTTGGGAAACCATGCACCCAGAAATCGAAACCCCAGAAGCCGCATATATAACAACCCCAGGTTTTGAAATGCCAGGTTATAAAGAAGGGTTTGAAAAATTGGTGAAAGAACAAGGCAAAACCCTATATGTATTGGAAGGAAGCACAAGCTATCTGCAAGATTTAATAAACGGCCCCTGGGATGATGCGCGCTTTTTGACTGTAAACCCTGGGGAGAAAATAGGCGCGGTATATGATATGGATAGAGTTGTGACTGCTGTGGCATTGCCATAAGATTTGTAGCAAAAATAGGGATTCGCAAAAATCTATCCCGTTAGTCATTTTTACGAATAATTATGCAAAATGGATGTAGGGGCGGCGTCCTCGACGCCCCGTGGCCTAGTATTTACAATGGTCAGCGGGGCGTCAAGGACGCCGCCCCATAAGCGCAAACTTAAGGGAATTTAACTTCATCAAAGCACTACTGTTAAGCCCGTCGTTGCGAGGCGAAGTGGTCGCAATCCAACACAGGCCGTGGATTGTATGGATTGCTTCGGCTTCGCCTCGCAACGACGGACTAAACGGCAGTGCTTTTTTGGCTTTAGTTGCAAGTTAATGTGATGTTGACTTCCTTAAGTTAGCGCCTATTGGACGCCGCCCCATAGGCGCAAACTTAAGGGAAAAGCCATAAAATAGTGGAAATCCACCATCTTCGTCGTTGCGAGGCGAAGCCGAAGCAATCTAGTAGAAGCCACGGATTGCCTGGATTGCTTCGGCTATGCCTCGCAACGACGGGCTAGGCAGTAGTGCATTTTGCCTTAGATGTAGGCAAAAATGAGGTTAAATTCCCTTAAGTTTGCGCCTATTGGACGCTGCCCCCTACGCGCATTGCATACATATTCAACTATTTGGCTTTGTCATATAAATTATTTAGAATAGCGCGTAATATACTCAACCGCATCGCCGACTGTTTTCATATTTTCAGCCACATCATTAGAAAACTCAATACCAAATTCATCTTCGATATTAGAAATTATCTGATAGATATCAAGGGAATCCGCCCCAATATCGGTTAGCAAAGATGTTTCGGGCGTGATTTTGTCCTCCGTAACGCTTAACTGCTCAACAATTATAGTCCTTACTTTTTCAAATACCATAGTTATCTCTCCTTATTTTTGTGTACCTTTTTCGCATTTATTACCCCATGCGTCAAGCAGATTTTCATTTTTGTAAACGCAAATTACCTCGCAGTTGTTGGGGCAATTTGTACATTCTACCCCTTTTGTTACAAAATCTATGCCTGTAATGCTAAAGTCAAAAGCCGCTTCTTCCTTTTCCGCTTTGCATAGGACTGCCACACCAAGCGCGCCCATAAGGTGCCCATTTGGGTCTACATATACAGGCAGTTTAAGTTCCTTTTCAAACTCTTTTACAACTGCGGCGTTTTTACTTACCCCGCCTTGAAAAACAATAGGCGATTTTATGGTTTTTCCTTTGCCTACATTGTTTAGGTAATTTAAAACAATTGCGCGGCAAAGCCCAGCCACAATATCAGCCTTGCTATGGCCTATTTGCGCCTTATGCACAAGGTCGCTTTCGGCAAACACCGTACATCTTGCAGCTATTTTAGCCGGGTTTTCGCTAGTTAGGGCAAGTTTTGCAAAATCCTCCATTTCCAAATCAAGGCGTTTTGCCTGGCTGCTTAAAAACGAACCTGTGCCCGCGGCACACAGGGTATTCATGGCGTAATCTATTACAACACCATTGTTTATCAAGATAATTTTTGAATCTTGCCCGCCTATTTCCAGGATAGTCTTAACATCTGGGGCAATAGCAAGTGTGCCCACCGCATGGGCGGTAATCTCGTTTTTTACTACTCTCGCGTTTAGAGCCACACCTATAAGTTTTCTTGCAGAGCCGGTTGTTCCGGCATTAACTACGGTGTATTTATTATCAAGTTTTTGATAAATTTCGTTTAGCACATTTTTCACAGCGGCAATGGGATTGCCCGAAGTCCATAAGTAGCTATCGGCCAAAACATTGTTGTTTTCATCAATGACAACGCCTTTTGTAGAAATAGAACCAATATCAATGCCTAAATATGCTTTATTCATGTTCACCCCTCCTTTTCATCACAATCATATCGTGGAACGCCTCCAGCCTTGTGTGTACACCGGCTTCGCTTGTTTCGGTGTCAAATGTCATGTACATAAAAGGGACATTGCAATCCTGAGAAATGTTTTGCAAGATTGTCATCGCGGTTATTTCTGGGGAACAAGATGATGGTTTAACATGAATTATCCCGTCAATGCCCTCTTTTATCATTTGGTATGCTTGGGCAATGGCATCGTTGGCAGTGCTGCCGATATTGTAGTCAACGTAGCCGCCGCTATTTTTTACTTGTTCATCCACGGTGAATATGGCAACTGCCATCTGCGATAAATCAAAGGGGCGGATAATTTCAACACTATGTCTGGCAAGCCATTTTTCCATATTGCAGTTAGAGAACGGCTCCACCACAACATATATCTCGCCTATAATCCCAATTCTTATAGGCCTTTCTGGCTTGTTTATGGCGATTGATTCCATTTTCCCTTTGTACTTTATACCAATGCCCTCTGCTTCGGCAACGTCTTTTGCGCCTTTTACTTCTTGCAAATATTCTTGATAGCATTTTTCATATTCACCCTTATTTACCTCAAACGCTATATTCCTTCGCATGAAGTCGGCAAGGTTATCCATATCAACTGTAATTTTAACGACAATTTCAAAAACAGAATCAAATTCCTCTTGGGTCAAATCTGGGTTTATGTTGCTTAGAGATGCATATAGCCTTTTCACAGTAGGGATATATTCAAAAAGCGTAATCATTTCGCAGTCAAAACCCAAGTCATCTAAAATCTGCTTCTGCAATATGTCATAAAAACCTAAACGGCAGCCTACACCGGGCATTACAAATACATTTGCCCCTTGCTCGGCAGCTTCTATAAAATTGCCAAGGGTTGTTTTAAATGGTGTACATATCATGTCCGGGCTGTGCCTGCTGCCTATTTCCAGTGTCCGCTTAGTCATTGGCGGGCAGCGCATTGTTTTGTAATTCAAGCACCGTTGCAGTAGTATGTCCGCTATAATATGGTAATCCCCAATTTGGGGCGCACATGCTATTTTTTCAGCAATTGCCATTATTTACGACCTCCTTGTTTATACACCTATTTCCGTTTAGCCATAATAATATCGGTAAAACTCTCCAAGCGTGTTTGGATACCCGCACTGGCATCTTGCTCATCAATAACAAGGGATAAGATAGGCTTATCTTTTATTAGCCTAATCAAAAGCTCATTAAAAATAGAATCAGGGCCGCATGGGAATGTGGAGATAAGAATTATTCCGTCTACTTGGCTTCTATATTTTTCGATGCCGCCAATAAGCTGTGCGCTTACTTTCCAGTAAACCCTTTTGCCATAAGATTCTTTAGTTAGTGCCTGTGCTTCTTTTTCATTTATTAAGTCGGCATACGCAACTTTAATATTGTTGGCCGCAAAAAAGCCGGTAATTTCTTTTCCAATGCAGGCATCATAAGTATTGTAAGCGTGGGAAAAAATCAAAACTTTTGCGCCGTCGCTATTAAGCAACTCTTCCTGCTGCAAAATTTTGGCTTCCTTTATACTTGCGGCAGCGGACACAGCATTTTTATATGCTTCCAGTGATTCTTCTTTGTCTTTGCCCAATGCAGCACCGATTTTTACAAAGGCATTTGATTCTTTTTTACGGTAAAGATAATTTACCTCTGCATGCAATAGCTTCACATTTGGAAATGTATTTTTAACAAGGTCATACAACCCAAAAATTCTTGTGCAATATTCCTCCCGGATTCCTGAATTTTCTATGCGCGGCACAAAAATCATGTCGCATTTGTCTAGTAAATATTCCACATGGCCAATAAATATTTTTGATGAAAAGCAAGCCTCGTCAATAGAGTTGTTTACACCCATTTTTATAATTTCTTTGTTGGTAGCGGGGCTGACAATTGTTTCAATGCCTATGTTTTTAAAAAAATTGAGCCACAAATCTTCATAAAAATAGTATTGCAATGCCCTTGGTATTCCAATTTTCATTAAATACACAGCCCCCCATCAACTTTTATAACTTCGCCTGTAATGTACGATGCCCAGGTACTTGCCAAAAAGACGGCAAGTTTTGAGACATCTGTAGGCTGCCCTGCCCGTGCAAGTGGGATTGAGGCTACAAAGCCGCTTTTTTTATCACCCTTTAGCCCGGCGGTCATGTCTGTTTCGATTAGGCCGGGTGCAATGGCGTTGCATGTGACACCGCGCCCCGCAAGTTCTTTTGCCACGGTTTTTGTAAGGGAGATTAAGCCGCCTTTTGACGCGGCATAACTTGCCTGCCACTCCCAACCTCTAAGCCCGCAAACACTTGCAATATTAATGATTGTACCGGAACGAATCTTCATAAATTCCGTATAAAGATGTTTTATCATGTTGAACGAACCCTTTAGATTAACATCCATAACATCGTCATAATCTTTTTCGCTAATCCGTAAAATTGGATTATCACGTGCTATTCCGGCATTGTTTACCAAAATATCTACTTGTGAAAAATCGCTGAGCACATCAGCAACCATTTTTTTGGATGCACCAAAATCTGAAACATCGCATTCATATATTGCGCAATGGACGTTTTCGTCAAGAATAAGCCTGCGGACAGCTTCTGCTTCATTGGCATTGCCAATGTAATTGAGGGCGATGTTTGCGCCATTCTTTGCCATGTCAAGGGCAATGGCCCGGCCTATGCCTCTTGATGCTCCTGTTATCAACGCTGTTTTTCCTTTTAACATTTTTAATCATCTCCTTCTCAGGTATAGACAGTATTTTTTCCTGCTTCGTTTCAATGATATAACACGCCGTTCTAATTTTTATTAAAAAGTTGGGGCCGGGGGTATTGTAAATTAGCGCATATTGCAAATCTCCCGGCCAATGGTCGAAATAATTAAAATTTTGCGTGTGATTATGCTATTTGTATACCCATTATTAAGTTAATTCTAGCCAGCCTTTTAGAAGCTGTGTTCATAGGGGCAATGTCGAATTGGCGCGGCAGATTTACGCCAATCAAGGAGGCTTTTTCGACGCTTGCCAAAAAGGCAAGCTAGAAAAAGCCGACGCAGAGTGGTATAAATCTGACCGCCAAGGCGATATTGAACCCTATGGAACATAGCTTCTTAAAATTAAAATGACGTGAGGATATAAAAATGCGATAAAATAAATATTATTTAATGTCACAAATCACCGTCGGGTGTTGTCATATAAGTACAATCGATTGAAACACAGATGAAAGGGGATGCCAAAATGGATTTGGAAGAAATAATCCCTCAATATGGAGAAAAATTGCTACGCTATGCAACATCGGTTTTATACAGCCACTCAGACGCAGAGGATGTGGTGCAGGATGTTTTCATTTCCTACTTGCAAAATAACAAGCGCTTTGAAATAGAAAATGTGTCTGCCTGGCTTTATAAAGTTACTTACAACCAATGCTCAACAAGCTAAAGGGGGCAAAAAGACGCAAACTGTCTTTCTTTGAAGATGTAAAAGAAGAACCATCAGTGTATATGGAAGATAACCTGTCTATGCCGGAAATAATGGAAGCCCTAAAGGGACTATCGCCCCAAGAAAGGGCCCTGCTATATGGCCGGGCCATGAACGGGCAAAGCTATGACGAGCTGTCCCAAATAATGGGGGCATCCTCTGGGGCTTTACGCAAGCAATACGAACGTGTGAAAAAGAAAGCGGCAAGATATCTGGACGCCCATGGATATGGCAATGTAAAGGTTTTTAAAACGCCAACCCAATGTTCCGGGCAATAAGAAGGGAGTCGGAAACAATGATGATTGACCGTGATGAACAAAAAATCCGCAAAGCATTTTCCCAAATACAAGTTGACACTGAAAGCCTTGAAAGGAAGGTTAGAGAAAATATGAATACCAAAAAAATAATTAAGCCAACGCCGCTAAAAAGGACAGGTTTTGCTGCCGCGGCATCTATAGCAATATTAATCTTTTTATCTGTATCGGTATACGCCGCCGCAACCCTTGGGGTGTTTGACCGGTTTATGGAAGAGCATGATCCAGCATTTGGCGAAGTAGTAACCCCTGTAGAAATGTACACAGTAGAGGATGGAATCCGCATTGACATAATCGCCGCCCAGACATTTGGCAACAATGCGCTTATGTACCTGTCTGTACAAGATGTAAGCGGCCAAAACAGAGTCACAGAATATGCAAATATCGCCCCGTTCATGAACTTACCACGGGATGAAGAACGCCTCATGGGCATTGGTATCTTTGGTGGTATGGCACCCTTTTATTTTGACGCTGCAACCAATACAGCCTATTTTCAACTAGAATTCCAAGATGTTGTGGACATCCCCAATGTTTTTGAATTAATCATTAGCGATGTAAGATTCGAAACACGCCGCACAGAAATGGATTTCCCTGTTGCCCTGTCAGCACTTTCTAGCGCGCAAACCGTGCAAAACCCTATGTATATCCCAGGCCGCGACTTTCCCACATGGTGTGCGGAATATATCCTTGTGCCAAGCATGGGCGATAACTTCCCCGCTTTGCCAGGAGACGGCTGGATTTCCAATGCTGCAATAATAAATGGCAACCTTCATGTGCAGATTGCAACACCCGTGATAGAAACAACAGAGCTTGGTGGCCGCAGTGCCAACGGCAATGTAATATCTGGCGCAACCCTTACCCAAAACGGTAATATGGTAGCCCCAATTAACCAGTCTTTTGTCCAGGTTGACGCAAATCTTCAAGGGCTAAGCCTTTACCAGCAACAAAGTATGTCACCAGAAGAGCTTGGCGAATGGGTGCGCAATGCCCCGTACCACATCAGCGAAGTTGTTTTCCCAATCGACATTACAGCACTAGAATCATATTCACTAACCCTTATAGGCATGTTTGAGCACAGCGTTGCAGGCAACTGGACAATGACAGTATGCACTGGCGAAACCAGCGGGCAAATGCGCCTTGCTGCAAGTGATGTCATAGTTGGCGGCGCGGTTGTGGAATCTGTAATGGTTACACCTTTGGGTGTAAGCTTCTCTGGTATTGTTGACGGCGGTATTGCAGATGGGGCAGCTGCCTTTAGAGGGCGCAGCATATATATCGAAACCCCAGCCGGTAACATTCTTGTGCAAGAAAACCCAAGTGTAGTTTTTTCGGAAATGTATGGCACTGATGCCATTTTTACCGGCTTTGCACGTAGTGAATCACCGATTGATGTTGCGGAAGTTACCGCTGTTGTTATTGGTGATGTGCGTGTTGCTGTTGAGTAGGTTTGATTTACTTGGATGTATATATAGAGCAAAATGGAATACAAAACCAGACTGTCTCATACTAATCTCAAGTAAATTCTAAAAATTTGCCCAAAATGGAAAATATCAGGCTTCAATGATTTTTTCATTTTGGGCTAATTAACATTTTAATTGAGATTAGTATCACTAGTCATATTTACGAATAATTATGCAAAATGAACGTAGGGGGCGGCGTCCTCGACGCCCCGCAGCCTAGCATTTACAATGGCTAGCGGGGCGTCGAGGACGCCGCCCACTACGCATATTGCATACATATTCAATTATTTGGTTATGGTTTCAGGACAGCCCCGTTTTTTAGCTTTACCATATTAAATTACTAAGGTGCGGGGGGTGGCCTAAGTCCAGACTCTTTGGCAATGCGCTCCAGATCGCCGACTGTTAGCACTAAATTATTCCATGTGGAATAATTCATGAGCACAACATCTGGACTTGAACCTGGAGGTGCAGGCCAATATATGGTTTCTCTAGGGTATCTGAAACTCAAAGGTTGTCGTGGTCGTTGTGCTGGCCAATATATGGTTTCCCTGGGGTATCTGAAACTCAGGGGTTGTTGCACATTCCAACTACCTAGGAAAAAAATCAACACATCACCATAAGTAAGTGGGATTTGCCAGGTGCAAATAACCTCGCGATTACCTACTCTACCCCCTATTTCTGCAACTTCAATTATATCGCCTTCTTCTACATTGCCCATATAAACTTCCAAAATCCTTAACCGATAGATTGTATATGGCATGGGCCATTCTTCTCCATCTACCCTAACAACTTCATCTGATAGCGAAGAATCTGCACTGCTATCCAAAATTTTGGCCATAACAATATGTGTTGAATCTAATATTAATCTGTCAACACTTCCGCTTAGAAATGGGTATCCTCCAGGGATTTCGATTGTTACCAGATTACTACCACATCCTACCACCACAAATAAAAAAATTGGAAATATAACAAGCATCTCTTTTATATTTTTCATAAGCATCCTTTATCGCGGCATATATACATACACCGCAGCATTATCCCTATCCCACCGCACTTCCGCGCCAAATGTTTCGGATATATAGCGGGCGGGGACCATGGTGCGGTTGTTTATGATTACGGGCATACCCATCCCATCTGGGAGGGGTTGGTTTACAACTATTGATACTACTGTATCGCCATTGGCCATATACCCGGTGCGGGTTGCACGGTTCCAGGTTACTTCTGCCCCTAGTGCCTCTGCTATTATGCGCAGGGGGACATGTGCCCTGTTGCCTGTTATGAAGGGGGCTGCGTCGCCTAAAAGCACTTCGCCCTCATGGTTTGTGTAGTATAGGCTGCCTATTTCGAAACGCAGCAGGACTATTGGGGCGGCTTCGGCTTCGGTTGTGTCTTCTGGGGATGGGGTTGGAAATGTGGAATCTGGGATTGGCTGTGGTGTTGGGGATGTTGTTGGTTGTGGGGTTGAGGTTGAATCTGATTCTGTTCCGGCATCATCTTCCTGTGGGTGGGAAGGGGATGGCCGGGGGGTTGCAGGTGGGCGGGGGGTTGTTGCTGGGCCTATAACTGTAAGTGTGAAGGTATGGGTATCTGTGCCTAGGCCGTTGCTTGCGGTTAGCACAATCTCGTGGGTGCCTGGTGCTATGCCTTCGGCAAAGTATAGCCTGTTTACTACACTGTCCCAGGTTATTAGCCCACCGTGGTTGTAGTCGAGGGTTACTGTGGGATGTGGGAATCCGCTTACCCTGAAGCCTGGGATGTGGGTAGGAGCATCGCTGTATTGGAGGCTTTTTGTGTCGAGGCCTGTTATTGTTGCGGAGTGTGGGGGGACTGTAGCTGCGGTGTCTATGCCTAGACGGAACATGGCATCTCGCAATCTTCTTGATGCAGGATTAACATGTATCTGCCTGGAATGTGGATTGTCGTGGACACGCATGGCCTCTTCATATAATTCTCTCACTTCATCCCAACCAGATAGCATGTATTTTTGCGGGAAATAATATTCAAATCTGGAAATTGATTCACTTAGCCTGCTCCTATCTACATTTACGGGCAACTGATAATTATACGGCCTTGGCCCTAAACCGGCTTCATAGCGAATTAGCAATAAATCCCCTACAGTTAATACCATCGAATTTCCGGAGTCATGATTTTCTAGCACCACATCTGCAATCCTTGGATTAGCATTATAAGCAGCTACAATACCATTTGAAAAATCCGCACCACTTGAAGATGTAACACGGTATGCGCTTTGGAATGAAGAAATTAGCACCCCAGGCCTATTAATTCCATTGGCATTGTTAAAAGTTCTTATAAATAACACCAAGTCGTCACCAGTAGCAAATGGTATTAATGATAGATTGGTCAATTCGGAAAAATGCAAACGGCCACCAAGCTGCGCTATCTCCATTATATCCCCAACTTGCGCATCGCCCATAAATACTTCCGAGATTCTTATACTGTGAATCGTATTTATCTGATAATAATTTTCTCTAGTCTCAAGATACTCTTCATTAGGGCCACCTGGCGGAGTAGACAACATATTCAGTCGCTCTACTCGTTCACCTACAATTACGCCCCTTATTATATCTGTTGACATAAACGCTAACTCATCTGCGTTCGAATACACTGCGTCACTGCTACTAATAAAAGCGCCAAACTGGCCACTTCGCATTATGCCTAAATACGCGCCAACTACAAGTATGGTAAGCCCTACTATGATTATTGCTAATTTTTTCATGAATTTTTTCATCATACACCTCGCTAGATATAGCTGCATCGGGTAATACGGGCAGCTTGCTATTTAGTTTCATTCAAAGAGTTCCACAAAGGGACTCTTTCATTTTTAATCATATATCCTTTCAACAAGTTCGATATCGAAAGCAGTCGGGCCTCTTACCTCGGATCTATTTCTATTTCTGTTCATTATGCTTGCATTTGCATTGCCACCAAATGAGTTGCCAAAGCAATCGGTTAATCCCACAGCATGACCTAATTCATGCGCCATTACACTTTCTATATAATGCAATATATTAGTATCGGTAATATCAGCACGGTGTTCCATGAGAGGAACATCAAACCTAATAGTAAATCTTTCAATTATACTGCCTGGCAACCTATAAAAATAAATATCACCTACTACCGCAAGGTTAAAGTTTCCAACCCTAACCCTATTATTACCTGGCTGATTGGCAGTAAAATGAACTGGTGCAGCACTATTATTCCAATTAAGCCTTCCGGCTTCCATAGCATCGAACCAATTAACCTCTAAACCGTCAGGAATCTCATATGTCCTTAACGGAACATTATTATTCCGCCAAAACAGCCACATCCCCCATTGGCGCCAGTGGTACCTTGTGCTAAGATCCCACGCCCAACTAGCAAAAGCAAACATATTACGGTCTTGCGCAATAGTATTTTCGTTAATAAGAGCAGGCCCATGAGTAATGGAAGGGGCGTGCCAACCTATAAAGCGGTGCCCAAGTGTACTCCCCTGCCGCCTTGGCGTGGGTGGCAATGGCCCCAAAGGCTGACCCGGGGTTATAGGCCGGCTTGCCGGCACTACTGGCGCACCGCCTTCTGAGTCAAATGTAATTGTAGTAGGAGTCCATCTTGCAAAAAGTGTCATATTATTGGTAACGGAAGTATTTGCCCTTATTTCCGAGCCACCGGTTTGGGCTGTAAACCAACCCAAAAATCCGTGTCCAAACCTGGTGGGCACAGGCAGTTCCCCAACATTTTGCCCAAATTGCCTGGTAACAGTTACCGGGCTTACCGTTCCGCCGTTGGCACTTAGGGTAAGGGTAAAAGATGACAAAGCCCATACGGCAAAGAAAGTCACATTTTGGGTAACAACAGTATTTGGCGTAGTTTGGATACCACCGCTTGAGTCATGAAACCATCCTAAAAAATTATGTCCAACCCTGGTAGGAACAGGAAGGGAACCGACAGTACTGCCGGAAGCCACAACCCGTGTGGCAGGGGTTACCGTACCGCCATTGGGGTTGAATGTTATTGTTGCTGCCGGTGTTGCGCTTTGGGTTACAGCCACAGTGCGGGAAACACCCCCGGCGGTTACGGTAACAGTACCGCTTCTGCTTGCGGTCCCGGTATTGGCTGTAGCATTAATTGTAAAAGAACTGTCTCCACCGCCCCCTTGTGGGGATACCGTAAGCCAAGACGACGCATTGCTGGATACAGTCCAGATGGTGTTGGACGTTACTGTTACCCTTAAATTCCCCGCTTCACGGGGCGGGGCCCATGATGAATGGGATAGGCTTAAAGTTGCTGCCTGTTGAGTGGTTGTAAATGTCCTATCGGCGCTTATCCCCGAGCCCTGGGTCGCAGTGTTTCTTGCAAATGCACGCACATAGTATGTTGTCCCTGGGATTAGGTTTGTTAATGTTTGAGTGAATTGGTTATCGGATGTAGATACTTGGATTTCGCTGTGTTGGGTTTGGCCTGACCTGCGTATCCAAAACCCACGGGCGGTTATTGGTGCGCCCCCATTACTTGTTATATGCCCTGTTAAGGTGACTGTTGTGCTGGTTATATCCCTTGGCGCTGACAAGGTAACAACTGGGGCTGTTATTGTTGGTGCTGCACCTGCTTGTGTTACGGGTATATTTCGGGTTGTGGCCCCTGGGGCCGTTACTGTTACTGCACCAGAACGCGGATTGGATGATGCATTGGCTGTGGCCCTTATTGTGAAAGAACCGTTATTGGAACCGCTTCCCGGGGTTACTGTCAGCCAGGATGTTGCGTTGCTTGAGACATTCCAGTTGGTGTTGGATGTTACCGATACTGTTAGATTGTTGGCTGCCTGGGATGGGTTCCATGATGTATGGGATATGTTTAGGGTTGGGGTCTGGGGTGTGCCGAGGGTTACAAATCTATGCTCGGGGTTGCTTTGAAACCTCCCCTGAACTCCGCTTACCCTTACAAATGAACGGATTAGATATGGTGTATTGGGCGTAAGGCCTGTTATTGTTGCACTGAATGTATTGCTTGTTGTAGATACCGTGACTTCACTTGTTTGGCTTCCTGGGGTATCTACCCGTATTATAAACCCGCGGGCGGTTATGTTTGCGCCGCCAGGGTTGGATACAGTGCCGGTGACGGAAACAAATGTGCTGCCTGTACTGTTTCTGTTAAATGTTAATGTGGGGTTGCTTAATGGCATTATTGATTGGTAGGTGGAGTTGTTGTCACCTTCATACCATCTGTACCACTCATTCCATTCATACCATTCATAATCGTTTATTATGGGCAAGTCGTAGAAGTAGAATACTTCGCCGCAATATTCCGGCTCAAACAATATTTCTGCGCCATGCCATTCTAGGTCAGTGGCTTCAATGTCGCCATACCATGATTCCGTAGAAATCGGCAGGCTGTTTATGTCAACTGCTCCACCATCTTCTGATACATATATTATTTCAATATTTCCGTTTTCATCCACGGCAAAGGCTGTTATGTGTTCATCGCCACTGCCCCATGGTTCATCTGCAATGGGTAAATCCCACAGTAAATCAGCCAAATTATGCCATGTGCTTCTGTATGGGTCGTACCACATAGCCCTATCTGGGCAATAAAAAAGACCAAGTACGGGATAAAAATACATATCCTGTTCTTGGTCATACCACATACTTGCTGCTTTTTCTAATGTTATTCCGTTAGGTAATAAGGATTCTATTTCTACCATGGTCAAGCCAGATGGCATATGGGCATTAAAATTTTCGAATGTCATGCCTGATTCCCTAAAAGCTTCGAGCCATTCTTCAAGGGAGAGCTGTGACAGCCCGGTTTCCGATGTTACAACATCAAAATTTCCGCCCACTGAACCGGTAACAGGCTCTATGGCAGAATATACATTGGGCCTTGCCAATGCAGTGCTGTTGAGGGTAAAAATCATGATTACTGCCATAAATAAGCACATGACTTTTACCGCTAGTGACTTAAATCTTTTTTGCGCCATTGCGTTG